>Ga0157365_10000310_pt1 | contig 22006 bp, 16 predicted proteins | sample AttsexASBM3_FD_111478 | JGI IMG/M metagenome (GOLD analysis project Ga0157365, IMG submission 111478) | Fungus gardens microbial communities from leaf cutter ant in Ribeirão Preto, State of São Paulo, Brazil - Atta sexdens ASBM3 | ecosystem: Host-associated > Fungi > Mycelium > Unclassified ... | reverse complement strand
CAAGAAGCTGAAAATGCTCAAGCGCCACCTCCAGACCGCCTATGGCATGACGCCGGAGCAGTATCGTGAAAAGTGGGGCCTTCCCCCCAACTATCCGATGACGGCGCCGAACTATGCGGCTCATCGTTCCTCCCTGGCGCAGAAAATCGGCCTTGGCCGCAAGGTCGTTGCCGAGCCGGTTGTCGAGGCACCCGCCGAAGCACCGGAAAAGGCGCCCCGCAAGACCCGCGCCCGCCGTACCAAGAAAGCCGACACAGCCGCGTAATAATACACCCGCTGTTGCACGATACCCGGCCCGGAAACGGGCCGGGTATATGTGCGCGTAAAGGTCGTGATCTGCCAGTCATGACCCAGTTGCCGGTCAGGCCGGTTAATAATCCTCGCTCCGGGGCAGGGCACACATATGCAGCGCCCGTTCTGGCAATATGTTCAGGCGGTAGCATTACGGGCGTAATGACATAACATCCAATACAGGCCGTTCGGGGTAGTGATGTACGACCGGATCGCCTACTACAACGGCTATCTGGGCCAGTTCGCCGGTACCGGGACTTATCAGAGCGTCTCGTTCTGACAGTAAGCAATCCGTAAATCCTGACACCTGCATGATAACCGGACTGGCGGCGATACGGACCAGTCATGTAACCTGTATTGCTTTGTGCATGTGCTGACGGTCAATCATTCGGCCATTCTCAACCACTGACCGGAACAGTGCTGTACGTTTTACTGACGTAGGCAGGATTGCCCTGATATGCGATCGCAGCAGACACAATAGAATATGTGTTTTCATACATAGTAATAAGTGACGTATTGCGCACGGTGCGCTTTACGGTCATTGGCAGGATGGGACCGATCCAGACACGGACGCCACCTGCAAAACAGTCCCATTGCTGTTGGCCAGTAGATCAACGACCAACTGTTTAAAGAAATTACTGTGACAATTTGTAAACAATTTTCCGGACCAATATTACCCGGGCAAACGGATTCTGTTCCACCCGATCCTTATCCGTTATTACAAAACAGTATACGAAGCGTGATCTGCACAGTAACGGTTGGCTTCCAGTTTACGCGGTCTTGCGGTCCGTAAAGAAAAGGACGGGAACCGCGCAGGTCGTATCGCAAACCCGCCATGCGACGGCACCTCCATTTTGGATATCGAAGCGATACTGATCGTGGACAAGTCCGGTCAGTCGCAACGGACCAATGACCGCACAGGTAAACCGTTCGGACACACGGCCACGGTCGATTACATCTACATAATGAAGCTGCATCATCAATGCAGGTCTGATCGGTTGCTGGCAGGCAGTGTCGTCTTGAGGAGGGGTTAGACTGCATCCCCGAAACTGTCTGAAAGCGTAATCCGAACGTTTCTACAGTTTCTGACTGATGGGTCAGCCGCGATACATGCGTGGCGACTTTAGCAGGACCGGCGGTATGAAAGGCTGTCTGAAGCAGTCACCCAGAAATCATCAAGAAGTTTTTGGTGAAGCTTTTTTCAAAATCTTCGGAAGACGTCGCCTTTCTGAAAAAGGCGGCAGACAGAACCGTGGGACAGCACACAGGCTGTCCCACAGGAGCATTGATTCAGCGCATCTTCCGGCTGTTGTCCGAACGGTCGGGTTCAGGCAGCACGTGATCGGGGTCCAGCGTGGCGCGGACAACGCTGCGTCCACCCGGCAGGCCGATCGTGATGCGGTCGCCCATATGCCAGCTTTCTGTCGGGATGACCTGATCGGCATGGGTACCATCGGTATAGTCCAGCCGTAACGTGACAGGCAGCATCAGCCTGCCCTTGCTGCGCAGGCCGACCTGCACGCCCTGTCGTACATCGTTATGGACATAGGACAGGCTGGTGATGGCGTAATCGGGCCACCAGTTTTCAAAATACCATCCGCGCCAGAACCAGCCCAGATCCTCCCCGGTTTCGCTTTCCATGAAGCGGAAGAAATCGGACGGGGCAGGGTGGCGGTACGCCCATGCCTGAATATAACGCCGGAAGGCGGGATCGAAACGGTCGGGGCCAAGGATCTGCTCACGCAGCAGGACCAGCCCATAAGCACTTTTGAAATAACTGACCGGGTGACGGTACTTTTCCGAAACCAGCTCCGACGGCGTCATAAGGGGCGGCGCCTGCGGATCGGTCAGCAGGGGAATGATGTCGTCAGCGGGCCGCCCGGTTTTCGGCGCGAATTCGGAATCCCGCTTGGGCGCGTATTCCCCATGATTGAAATGCTGCGATGCGTAGGCATCGATAAAGGTATTGAACCCTTCATCCATGAAGGCATTGCGCCGCTCGTTCGATCCGACAATCATCGGGAACCAGTCATGGCCCAGTTCATGCGTGGTGATCCAGAACAGCTTGTCGTCACGGTCCTGCCAGCCATCAAACACGATGCCCGGATATTCCATGCCCGCGCCATGCCCACCGACATTGATGGCGTTTGGCCAGGGATAGGTGAACCACTGCTGCGAGAAGTATTCGATCGCGTGCTTTACATATTCAGTGGACCGGTCCCATGCCTGCGCACCCGCCCCTTCACGCGGGTAGACCGACATGGCAAGCCGGGGCACAGGCGCCATGCCCGGCGCGGGGCTGATCGCAGGCAGGTTGATCCGCGCGGCGTCCCACACGAATACCGGCGATGCGACAAAGGATACATCGCGCGTGTTTTCCATGCGGAAATGCCACGTCTTTTCGCCATCATGGGCCAGATGGCTGGCGGGGTTGGCGACATCATCGGCAGTGCGGATCTGGACGGTACTGTCGCTGCGCGCCGCCTGCGCCAGACGTGCGCGTTCGGTCGGGGTCAGCACGTCCGCCGGATTAAGCAGCGCGCCCGACCCGACCACCGTGAAGTTCCACGGCACCGTTACCGTGTAATCGAAATCCCCGTAATCAAGATAGAACTCCTGCCCCAGATACGGCAGCGTATCCCATCCCCGGCGGAAGTCGTACACACTCATGCGCGGATACCATTGGGCGATTTCGTAAATATCGCCATCACGCACCGGGGTTACGGATGTCCGCCCGCCCCATGGGCCGGGCACGGTATGGTGCCAGCGGATGCGCAGGCGTATTTTCTCCCCATGGCGCAGCAGCGTTCCATCGGGCAGGGCAAGCTGCATGCGGGTATCGGAAATACGGGGCTGGATCGTAATATCCCGCCCGTCGCGCACCACACTGACAGATTCGATGACCGCGCCGTCCGTCGTATTGGCATGCCGCGAAGGATTGACGAAATCAGCCCGCGCGCCGGAGCGGTAGATGTTCTGGTCAAGCTGCACCCACAGTTCGTCAAGACTGTCGGGGCTGTTGTTGGTGTAGGTCAGGATTTCCTCGCCACTCAACACATGCGTAGCGGTGTCGATGCGGGCATGGATGGTGTAGTCCGCGCGGTTCTGCCAGTAGTCGGGGCCGGGCACCCCGGAACCCGAGGCATAGCGTCCCGGCGCGTCGGGCAGCGTCAGCGCATTGAACGCCGCACGCATGGCCAATGCGCCGGACGGGTCGGACGCGGGCGCGGCACGGGCTGTAGCGCACCCCGCGACACAAAGGATAAGGGCAATTTTTCCATAGGACATCAATGCGCTACCTGCCTGCTGCGTTATCGTTACGCAACTGTAGCAAGGTGGCAGGCCGCACGCAAAAGGCCGGGGGTCAGATGACCTTGATGCCGACGGTCAGCAGGATTGCGGCCAGTATGATCCGCTGTACCCGGTCCGGTATCAGCCCGATGCACAGGCTGCCCAGCACGATACCGGGTATCGACCCGCACAGCAGCGAGAACAGCAGCCCCATGTCGATATCCCCGATCCACCAGTGGCCCATGCCCGCGATGGCGGTCAGCGGCACCGCATGGGCAATGTCGGAACCGACCAGCGTGCGGACCTCCAGCCCCGGATACAGGAAAATCAGCGCCGCCATCCCGATCGCTCCCGCCCCCACGGATGACAGCGTCACCATCACCCCCAGCACGATGCCCAGCAATGTGGTCAGCCGGCCCGTCATGGCGGGGGAGATGCTGCCCGCCTTGGCGCGGGACAGGGCCTGCAGGCGCTGGCGGAACAGTACGCTGGGGGCGGTAATCAGCAGCGCGATGCCCAGCGCCACGGAAATGACATGCGTTACCTGTGGCGACGGGCTGCCCACCCAATGCAGGACGGCAATGGTCAGCAGCGTGGCCGGTATGCTGCCCGCCGCCAGACGGCCCACCACCGACCATGCCACCGACTGCCTGCGTCCGTGGACCAGCGTGCCCACCGTCTTGGTCAGGGCGGCATAGAGCAGGTCGGTCCCGACGGCAGATTGCGGATGGATGCCGAACAGCAGGATCAGCAGCGGCGTCATGAGCGACCCGCCGCCCACGCCGGTCATACCCACCAGAAACCCAACACCAAGGCCGGACAGGACATAAAGCAGATTGATCGATTCAGTCAGGTGCATGGTGTAGGGACTCATGGCTCGACGGGCGGGGGCCGGTGCTGCATTCCATCGGGCGTGGTGCTGAATTTCCACGTCCGTACAGTCCCGACCGGGTCTAAATAACACAAACTATATGTGTTTTTCCGGTTGTGGGAACATCTCCTTATGTGGAATTACGGGCCAGCACAAGCCCGACCGTTAATACCGCGCCGCCATCGTCCGCATGGCTGGCGTGGAAAAAAGAAAACCCGGCGCGATGGCCGGGTCCCGGTTCAGTATGGATAGGGATAGACGGGCGGCGGCGGCGGCGGTGGCCGCATCCCCCACACGGGCGGCGGGGGCGGCGGACGGCCATAGCGCCACCTGCCTTCATGCCAGTATGGACGCCGCCCGTAGGGTCCGCGCCCGCCATGCGGGTACGGGTGGGCCCAGCCGGGATCGTAGGGCCGGGCCTGCGCCAGTGGCGGAACCGACAGCACAAGGACGGCAAAAACAGCCAGACAGAGTCTTTTCATGATGTCCTCCTCCTGTGCCAGCATGAAACCACCAGATTGCGGCACGATTGCGATAATGGTGCCAACGCGGCAGCGTCCTAAAGGAAGCGGTGCCGCGCCGCATCAAGTGATGGGGGGCAGGGGGTGCCTTCCACTACACGATTATCGTCAACCGGACGACCCAGCGCGGTCACGACCGGGATCACCCCGGCCCAGATCGGCAGGTCATAATCCGCCGCATCATCAACCGGGCCGCCCGTACGGGTCTTGGCGGCGGCGGTGTCGATCCGCATGGCCAGCACACCCGTCGCCTTGCGTTCCTTCGCCAGCATGGGACGTACTTCAGCCCATCGTCCGGGCAGCAGGTGTTCGGTTATCACCTTCAGCGCATGGTCGTGCCCATCGGGGTCGGTGACGTGATGCGCCTGCCCATGCACCACCACGCTGCGGTAATTGACGGAATGGTGGAAGGCCGAACGCGCGGCCACGATCCCGTCCACCATGCTGACGGTCAGGCACAGGGGAAAGCCTTCCGCCACGTCGCGGATGATACGCGTTGTACTCGCGCCGTGGATGTACAGCATATCGCCATCGCGGCCATAGGCCATGGGGATCACCATGGGCCGTCCATCCGCGATGAAGCCGACATGCGCCACCAGCCCGGCATCCAGAATGGCATGCACGGCGGGCGCGTCGTACCGGGCGCGTTTTGCCTGCCTTACGCGGGCATAGGGGGGCAGGTCGGTTGTGGTCATATCCTTGTCTCCTTCAGGTATGCGCCCATGGTGCGCGCGCCAGTGGCCGTGCTAAAGGTCAGGTTTTCATAATTACGGAGGGCCAGTTGCTGGCCGAACGCATAACCCTTGTGCCGCAGGGCCGCGTACCGCTGGCGGAACAGATCTACCGCCAGATCCGCGACCTTGCCCGCCACGGCAGGCTGCCATCTGGCATGGCGCTGCCGTCGTCGCGTGCGCTGGCGGGCCAGCTTGGGGTGTCGCGCAATACGGTTTCGGCGGCCTATGACCTGCTGCGCGCGGAAGACCTTGTCATCACGCGCCCCGGTGCCGTTGCGGTGCTGAACATTCCCGCCACCTTCGCCTTGACGGATCGCAGGGTGCAGACAGTCGGGCGGCCCGTCAGCCTTGCCCCGGCAGGTCATGCGCTGTCCGCCCCGCTACCCGCCACGGTGGAGGGTGCGCGCCTGCGCCCCGGCAGGCCCGACCCGCGCCTTTTCCCGCGTGACGCATGGGCGCGGGCGCTGCGCCGGGCAGGGCGGACCCTGTCGGGTGATGCGCTGCTATATGGTGATTCGCACGGGCTGGCGGCCCTGCGGCGGGTTCTGGCCCGCACGCTGGCTGAAACGCGCGGGCTGCATGTCGATCCCGAACACCTGCTGATCCTGCCCACGGTCCGCGCGGGGCTGGGGCTGCTGGCACGCTGCCTGTGCGCGGATGGCGACAGCGTATGGCTGGAAGAACCGGGCTATCCCGGCGCGATGCAGGCTTTTGGCACGCTGCGCCGGGTTGCGCTGCCGGTGGACGGAAACGGGGCGGATGTCTCGGCCATGCCGCAGGGCGCCCCACGGCTGATATACGTCACACCTTCCCACCAGTATCCCACCGGCACGCGGATGAGCCTGTCGCGGCGGCTTGCCCTTGTGGCGCGGGCGCGCGAATGCGGCGCGCTGGTGGTTGAAGATGATTATGACAGCGAGTTCCTGTGGAGTGGACGCCCCGTCCCCGCGCTTGGCGCACTGGCGGAAGCGGGAGAGGTCGCAACACTGGGCACCGTCGCCAAATCCCTGCTACCGGGCCTGCGTCTGGCATGGCTGGCCGCCCCGCCGCATCTTGCACCCGCGCTGATCCGTGCGCAGACCAGCCTTGGGCTTATGGCCAATGTTCATGCGCAGGCGGCGCTGGCGGATTTCATGGATGGCGGGCAGTACCGCCGCCATCTGGAACGGATCAGCCGCGTATACCGCAACCGGGGCGAAACCCTGCGCGGGGCACTTCTGGCCCATTGTGGCAACCATGTCGCCATACCGCCGCTGATTGGCGGGCTGCACATGGCCGTCCGCTTCGCGCCGGGGGTGGATGATGTGGCCGTGTCCACAGCGCTGGGGCAGGCCGGGTTCGGGGTGCCCCCACTTTCACAGTTCTATCAGGGCAGGGGATCACCGGGGCTGGTTGTGGCCTTTGCGCAGGCGGACGAGGCGACCGCGCGCGAATTCGCAACCCGTCTGGCGCGACTGCTGGCATGAGCCATACCAGTCCTGCACGACAGGAGAATTGCCCACGGACCGGCACTGCACTGGCGGTTTACAGTCCTGTCCATAAAACACGCTGTAGCGTGCGGACATTTTCTTCAATGGCCCGGATGGAGCCTGCCTGCCATGGCCATCATGGTCGTGCCGGTCTGTAAGCTGTCATGGTTCGCGCGCGCAACCTGTGCCACGATTGCACATGCGGCGCTGTGGGCGCGCCGGACGGACGAAGCCATGAATGACGGTCCCGTCCATGCTGGCAGGCGGGTTCGGGCACCAGTATGGCGCGGGAAAGATGCAGGGGAGGTCATGCAGTACGCCATGGAATACAGGGCATGAAGGGACGTGTCCTGATCGCGGTCGCGCTTGCCGTAGCGGCATGCGGTACCTATGCCGTCCGTGCCGCCGTCAACCCCGATGCGTTATGGCAGATCCTGCATGAACGCTGCACCCCGGGCGCAGCCACGCCCGGACAGGCCATTCCCTGCGCGGAGGTCGATACCCGCGCAGGCTATGCCGTGCTGAAGGATCGGGTGGGGGTGGGACAGTACCTGCTTATTCCCACACAGCGGATAACCGGCATGGAAGACCCCGCCCTGCTGCGCGATGACCTGCCGGATTATTTCGATTACGCATGGCGGCAGACACGGCGGCTGAATGGCAGGCTGGCCCGTCCGCTGCCTGCGGATGACATGATGCTGGCCATCAATTCAGCCTACGGGCGCAGCCAGAACCAGTTGCATATCCATGTGGACTGCATGCGCACGGACGTAAAAGTGGCGCTGCACTGGGCCGTGCCCCATCTGGGGCCGGACTGGACGCCGCTGCCGCTGCATGGCCATGCCTACCGCGCACGCCTGATCCGGGTGGCCAGCCTGTCGGGCGTGCGGCCCTTCAGCCTGCTGGCGCATGATCTGGCGGACCCCGGCCGGGAAATGGGCCAGCACACGCTGGTCGTGGCCGGCGTGGTGCAGCCCGATGGCCAGCCGGGTTTCGTGGTGCTGGACGATCATGTCGATCCCCGCACCGGCGACCGTGCAGCAGGGGAAGAACTTCAGGACCATGCCTGCCAGTTGCAGCACATGCCATAACCCGCGCCACAGGCTGGAAGCAGCCATGCAGGCATGTCCGCTGCACCCGCGCAGGTCCCGTGCCACCTTATGCGCACCGAACCGTGCGGACCGATACCCGTTGGGTAGCATGTCGGGGCCGTTGCCGTGTTCACCGGGGCGCGTCCCGATCCCGTATTTCAGCCGGGTGTTTTTTAACCGGGAGACAGATATGTCATCTACCGCACAACCGTTTTCACACAGGGTCGCACTTGTTACCGGGGCGGCAGGCAATATCGGCCTTGCCTGCGCCGAAAGGCTGGCCGCCATGGGGGCGGATCTGGCGCTGCTCGACCTCAATGGCGAAAAACTGGAACAGGCCCGCGCCAGCCTGAGCCAGCATGACGTACGTATCACCACCCATACCTGCGACGTATCGGACAGCGAACAGGTCGGCAGCGTGGTGGACGGGGTGGCCGCTGAAATGGGCCAGATCGATTTTCTGTTCAACAATGCGGGTTATCAGGGCGCTTTCGCCCCCGTGCAGGATTATCCGGCGGATGACTTCGCCCGCGTCATGAACATCAATGTATGCGGCATGTTCAACGTGCTTCAGCACGTATCGCGGCACATGATCGCACGCCGGTTCGGGCGGATCGTGAATACCGCCAGCATGGCGGGCGTGCAGGGGCCGCCCAACATGGCGGCTTACGGCGCATCCAAATTCGCGGTGATCGGATTGACGCAGGTGGCGGCAAAGGACCTTGCACCATACAACATCCGCGTCAACGCCATAAGCCCTGCCTTCATGGGGCCGGGGATGATGTGGGACCGTCAGGTCACCCTTCAGGCCGAAGCAGGCAGCCAGTATTTCTCCCGCGATCCGAAGGAGGTCGCACGCCAGATGATCGACAGCGTCCCCATGCGCCGTTATGGCAGCATTGAGGAAATACCCGGCGTGGTCGCTTTCCTGCTGGGCGACGATTCAAGCTACATGACCGGCGTCAACCTGCCCATTTCCGGCGGCATCTGAACCGGGGACCGAGGCATCAGAACGCATCGCACCCGGCGCCTGCCACCACGCCCACGGATTGCTGGCCAAAGCGGCGGCGGTATTCATCACGGATGGTGCTGATCCGCCCGGCAAGGTCGGGCAGGGCAGGGGTGACGATCCATACGACCCGTGCCGGTTCGTGCCTCACCTGACCGCTCTGCCGGTCACGCCACTGGCCATCACCATACACAACGGTCAGGCCGTCGGGAAACTGCGGCGTGACCACATCGCGCAGGAAAGTCCGCCACTGCCGCCGTGTAACCCGTGTCCCATTCGGGCGGCGCAGGCCGAACAGCAGGGTAATGTTCAGATCCGCCCGCGCCTGCAACGCCGTGCAGGCGGCATCAGGCCCGCCGGGTGACGCAGTATTATCCCGTGCCAGCGCGGGCGCGCAGGGCAGGAGCGTCCACGCCACCAGCAGTACAGCCAACCCGCCCCGATAGCGGCGGTGCGGGCGCAGTGTCGCCATCCCGCCACGGCCCGTCCGGTCAGAGCCGGTCGGGCACCGGGATGGGTTTACGCCGGAACGCGGTACAGCGCGCACAGCTTGTGCCCGGTGGGATCGCGCAGATAGGCAAGGTACAGATCGCCCGAAGCAAGATGGCGGATACCCGGCGGATTTTCACAGGTCACACCGCCATTGGCCACGCCTGCATCGTGCCATGCCCTGGCCGCTTCCGCCGAAGGGGCGACAAAGCCGAGGGTCTCGCCATTGCCCGCCGTGGCCGGTTCGCCATTGATCGGCTTTGTTATCATGAGCCGCCCGGTGGCAGTGGCGTAATTCAGCCGTCCCTTCGCATCGACGCTGGCTGGCGCAATGCCGAGGGCAGCAAACGTGCTGTCGTAAAATTTCTTCGAGGCTTCAATATCGTTCGTGCCGATGGTGATGTGACTGAACATGAATCTGTCCTTTGCAAATGTGCGGCGCGATCATGACATGGGGGAAACGAATACGGCAACCGCCCCCGGATCGGGCGCAGCCGCATAACGGCGTAACAGACATGGACCTGCGAGCAATTTTTTGTAACACTCCCGAACGGGATCGGCGCGCAGGCTGATCGTGATTTTATTATATTGATATATAAAGGAAAAACATGCGTTTTATCGCTTCACTTGCCGTTGTGGCAGGTCTGGTTTCGGCCCCGCTGGGCGCCCACGCGGCATCGCTGCACACCGATTGGGAAAAGTTCAAGGCCACGCGCGCCTTCAACCACCTGTCGGCTGACGGGCAGCGCGCAATTGTCGATATCCTGAATGCAAAGCAGATTCTGGACTCCGGCAAGACCGACGCCGCCATCCCGCCCCTGTATGACGCCACCCGCCGCCTGACCGCCGCAGGCAAGGCGAACAACCAGTTCGTTGCCGCCGAAAACGCGCTGCACCCCGCACCGCAGCACCCCGCCGCCCCGTCCCACGTGGCGGGCACGACCCCGGTTACGTGGGTTCCGGTTGGTGGGGAGGTGATCGGCACCGAAACACTGGCCCCGGAAAAGAAGACGGCCATCGCCACCGCCAACTCGCAGCTCAAGGCTGGCAATACCCAGCAGGCCGCGCAGACATTGCAGGTAGTGGGCGAGGACGCGGATTTCATCCTGGCCCTTGCACCGCTGGACCAGACGCAGGGCGCGATCAACCGCGCCACCGTGTTTACCGAAGCCCGCAACCCCACGGAAGCATCCGCCGCATTGCAGCAGGCGCTTGATGGCATCGTGTTCGTGTCCGAGGATTTTACGGAAACGGCCACGCCTGACCAGACCGGCAAGCACGCCCCGGCAAAAACCGGCAAGTAATCCGGCCCGGCCCGCCGTGAACCCGGCATAACCACAGGGTTCACGGCCAGCGCGTGCCCCACCGGGCGCCGCATGCAAATTCTACGCCGCGCCATATGCTGGTCGCCCGCGTACACCAGAAAATCAGCCAGTTGATCCCCGCGCGACACCCGTTGCGTCCGTGCGTCCCTACGCATGCGGGGAGACAGTCTTCTGCACCCCAGACAGTGCCTGCAACACCATGAGCGGAGAAACTTCCGGTCATGGCGCAACCGCATGCGGGGCATGGGCGTATTGCCCGTGGGCGGGATACATACCCGCTGCCGCGCACTGATCGCGCGGCTCACTGCCTGCATGGCATAATGAAAAGACCCTGAAACGATGGTTGATCCCGCAGGTCCAGATGCGACGGCAGATGAACAGGCCCTTATGGATCTTGCGCTGGACCTGCACTGGACATGGAACCATGCGACCGACGCCCTGTGGCGTCAGCTTGCGCCCGATATCTGGGACCATACGCGCAACGCATGGACGGTATTGCAGAACACGCCGCGCCACCGCATGCGCGAACTGCTGGAGACCCCCGCCTTTCACGACCTGCTGACCAGCCTGACGCAGGCCCATGCCGACAGCCAGCAGCGCCCCGCATGGTTTGAAACCGCCTGCACCATGTCCCCGGCGCCCTGCATCGCCTATTTCAGCATGGAATTCATGCTTGATGAGGCCCTGCCCATCTATTCCGGGGGGCTGGGCAACGTGGCGGGGGACCAGTTGAAGGCGGCAAGTGACCTCGGCGTACCGGTCGTTGCGGTCGGGCTGCTTTATGCGCAGGGCTATTTCCGTCAGGAACTGACTCCGGACGGGCGGCAGGAAGCCCTGTATCCCATAAACGATCCCGCCCTGCTGCCCATCCGCCCGGTTCTGGACGGCGGTGGCGACCGGCTGCGCCTGCCATTCCAGATCTCGACGGGGCGGATATGGCTGCGAGCGTGGCAGGTGACGGTGGGGCAGACGACGCTGTACCTGCTGGATACGAACGATCCCTATAACCCGCCGCATATACGCTGCATCACCACCCAGCTTTACGGTGGCGATACGGAACTGCGGCTGCGGCAGGAACTGGTGCTGGGCATTGGGGGATGGCGGCTGCTGCGCGCGCTGGGGCTGCGCCCGGATGTCTGCCACCTTAATGAAGGGCATGCCGCGTTCGCCGCACTCGAACGCGCACGCGGGCTGATGGAGGATCTGGGCATTCCCTTCATGCAGGCGCTGACCATCGCACGCGCGGGCACCATCTTCACCACCCATACAGCCGTGCCCGCCGGGTTCGACCGTTTTGCGCCGCTGCTGGTCATGAGCCATCTGGCCTTTTACGCCAGCAATGACCTCCATATCGACGTTGAGGACCTTCTGGCGCTGGGCCGTGGCGGGGCACCGGCGGATGATATGAATACACCCTTCAACATGGCCTATCTGGCCATGCGGGTCAGCGGCGCGGTCAATGCGGTCAGCCGCCTGCATGGACAGGTCAGCCGCGCGCTGTTCAACCCGCTTTTCCCCCGGTGGCCCCGCGTGCAGGTACCCATTGGCCATGTGACCAACGGCGTGCATGTGCCGACATGGGATTCAGTGGCGGCAGATGCGTTATGGACCCGTGCGGCGGGCAAGGAGCGATGGCGCGGCGCGCTGGAAAGCGTGGAGCCATCGGTCCATGCCCTGCCTGCGCAGGAACTGTGGCACTGCCGCTGTCTTTCCCGCGCGGCACTGGTTGCGTTCATTGCAACCGATCACAGCGCGCGGGCCTGTTTTCATAGCGGGGAGCGCGCGCAGTGCCTGCCGCCGCCGGTTTTCGACCCCGCCGTCATGACCATCGGCTTCGCCCGCCGGTTCGCCACCTACAAACGGCCCGACCTGCTCCTGCACGACCCTGACCGGCTGTCCCGTATCCTGACCAGCGCCGAACGGCCCGTACAACTGGTGATCGCAGGCAAGGCGCATCCGCAGGATACGGCGGGGCAGGCGCTGATTGCGCAGTGGATCGGATTCCTGCAGCGGCCCGACGTGCATGGTCGTGTCGCCTTCCTTGTCGATTATGACATGTCGATCGCACGCCAGATGGTCGAAGGCATGGACCTGTGGATCAATACCCCCCTGCGACCGTGGGAAGCCTGCGGCACGTCGGGCATGAAGGTGCTGGTCAATGGGGGGCTGAACGTGTCGGAACGCGATGGCTGGTGGGCCGAAGCCTGGGCGCCCGATGTAGGCTGGGCCATTGGCGATGGCATGGATGAAGGGCATGATCCCCGGCGTGACGCCCATGATGCCGACAGCCTGTATACCCTGCTGGAACGCGAAATCGTGCCCCTGTTCTACCAGCGCGACGCCGATGGTATTCCCCAGCAATGGGTGACCATGATGCGCGAAAGCATGACCCGGCTGACCGGGCGCTTTTCGGCAAACCGGGCGGTACGGGACTATACCCGCGATTTCTACCTGCCCGCGGCGGCGGCATACCGTACGCGACTGGCCGATAACGGGGCGAAGGCTGCGGCCATCATGCACTGGCGCGAAAGCCTTGACCGGCTGTGGCATGCCATAAGCCTTGGCCCGGTGCAGGCGACGGCGGCGGGCGACAGGTGGCATGTCACCGTCGCCGTAACCCTTGGTCCCGTCACGCCGGACATGGTGCAGGTCCAGCTTTACGCCGACCAGCCGGAGGGAGCGCCCATCATAGTACCCATGACGGCACAGGCGGGACAGGCGACCGGTCCCGTCTCCTACAGCGCGGAGGTCAGCGCCACGCGCCCGCCCTCGGACTACACGCCCCGGGTCATTCCCCATCACCCCGATGTGGCCATCCCGCTGGAGGCTGCGCATATCATATGGCAGAAATAGCCATCACATTGCGAACAAGTAATGAATGATGGCCGCAGTTCCGTAATATCTAAATGGTTACATGTTTTACTTTACGGTCCTGTTTGACAAGAAACGTTGTTAAGTAATGCGCCCCCACCATGCGATCACATAACCGTGTGGTTGAGACCATGCGCGCAATGGCCCGTTAATCGCAGCAGACCCGGAAAATATGACCGGTTTTTCCCATGCCAAGGAAACAGGCGGATGGCCACTGCGCTCAGCCCCTTTGTCTCACCGATCCGGCTGCTTTCGGTTACGTCGGAAATGTTTCCCTTCGTCAAGACGGGGGGGCTGGGCGATGTGGCTGGCTCCCTGCCCATGGCTCTGGCCCGCTACGGGGTGAATGTCACCACCCTTCTGCCCGGTTACCGCCCTGTGATGGCAGCAATGGAAGACCGCCGCGCGGTCGCACACCTGCCTGACCTGCTGGGCCACGCGGCAACGCTGTGGGCGGCGCGGGCGGGGGATGTGGACCTGCTGGTACTGGACGCGCCCACGCTGTTCGACCGCCCCGGAAACCCTTACATGTGCCCCGATGGGCAGGACTGGCCCGATAATGGCGTGCGCTTTGCCGCGCTGTCCCGCATGGCGGCCAATATCGCGCAGGGCCAGCTTGCGTGCTACCGGCCCGACCTTGTTCACGCGCATGACTGGCAGGCGGGGCTTACGGCGGCCTACCTGCATTATGACCGCATGGCGGCGGGGGACGACGCGGCCGCCATACCCCGCATCCCGGTCGTGCAGACCATCCACAACCTTGCCTTTCAGGGGCGCTTTCCAGCGTCCAGCATGGCCGAGTTCGGGCTGCCGCCACAAGCTTTTTCGGTGGAAGGGTGCGAATGCTATGGCGCGATCAGTTTCCTCAAGGCCGGGCTGTATTTCGCGGATCGCATCACCACGGTCTCGCCCACCTACGCCCATGAAATCCAGACCCCCGAAGGCGGCATGGGCCTTGACGGTCTGCTGCGCCAGCGCCGCGACCGGCTGGAAGGCATACTGAACGGCATCAGCACCGATATATGGAACCCGGCCAGCGACCCGGCGGTGCATTTTCCCTACATGCCGGGCGACACGCTGGGGCGCGCGCCCAACAAACGCGCCCTTCAGGCGGAATTCGGGCTGGCCGCCGATCCCGATGCCTTCGTCATCGGGATTGTCAGCCGCCTGACCGAACAGAAGGGCATCGACCTGCTGCCACAGGTGACGGGCAACCTGCTGGCGGGCAATACGCAGATTATCGTGGTGGGGGAAGGCGATCGGGAGATCGAACGCAGCCTGGTGGCGTTACAGCAGCGTTTCGCGGGGCGCTTTGCCTGCCGCATCGGCTATAGCGAGCGACTGGGCCACCGCGTGCCATCCGCCGTCGATGCGCTGCTGATCCCCTCGCGTTTCGAACCGTGCGGCCTGACCCAGCTCAGCGCGCTGCGCTACGGGGCGGTGCCGGTAGCGTCGCGCGTAGGGGGGCTGGCCGATACAATCGTCGATGCCAACCCCGCCGCCATGGCGCATGGGGTGGCGACGGGTTTCCTGTTTTCCCCGGTGGATGCGTCAACGCTTGTCACCGCCGTCAGCAGGGCGCGGATGCTCTACCGGCGCAATCGGCGGGCATGGCGGCAGTTACAGGTGAACGGTGCGGCGTGCGACGTATCGTGGAACGAGCATGCCGTCCATTACGTCATGCTGTTTGCCGATGTTCTGGGGCTGGACCCTTATGCGGCTGCCACATCCAACGTGATCTGCCTGCCATCAGGCCAGCAGCCACGCCGCATGCAGCGCGAAGCCCGCAGGCGGCGGATCGCGCGCAGGCCACCCCGGCTGTCATGGCCGCTGGCCGCGCCCCACTGACCACACGGCACGCACGCCATCGCGTCAGCACGTAACAAGCAATAAAGGCCGAGGTGTATGAGGATCAGACAGGATGAAGCCCATTATGCCCTTCCCGAAGGTGTCGATGACCTCATACATGGCCGCTGCGCCGACCCGTTTTCCATCCTTGGCCGCCATAACATGGGCAAGGTCGATGTCATCCGCGTGCTGTATCATGATGCGGCACGGGTGCGTCTGGTGGTTGAACGCCCGCGCGGCTCCGCAATCGAACGCCCGATGCGGCGCATGGGCGATACCGGCCTGCATATCGGCACCATCCCCGCAGGCGCGCGCTATCACCTGAAGATTTTCTGGGCTGACGCGGCGGAGGAAACCGCCGATCCCTATTCCTTCGGCCTGCTGCTGGGCGATATGGACCTCTACCTGTTCGCCGAAGGCAGGCACCACCAGCTTGACCGCGTAATGGGCGCGCAGCCCATGACGATCGACGGGACGGCGGGCGTGCGCTTTGCCGTATGGGCGCCCAATGCGCGGCGGGTGTCGGTCATTGGCGATTTCAATTTCTGGGATGGCAAGCGCCACCCGATGCGCCTGCGCCATGCGGCGGGAATATGGGAACTGTTCATTCCGGGACTGGGGGTGGGCGAGCGGTACAAGTTCGAGATCATGGCGCGCGACGGGCGCATCCTGCCACAGCGCGCCGATCCGTTCGCCCGTTTTGCCGAACGTCCGCCCGCCACGGCATCCGTGGTGGCGTCGGCCGATGCGTTTACATGGCATGACGGGGAATGGATGGGCAGCCGCGCGGGATGGCAGGTGCCCGAGGCCCCGATCTCGATATACGAACTGCATGTCCCGTCATGGCGGCGACCGGGCGGCGATCCCGACCGTGATATTTCATGGCGCGAACTGGCGCAGGAACTGATCCCCTATATCCACGCCGCAGGCTTCACGCATGTCGAACTCATGCCGGTGATGGAATATCCTTTTGGCGGGTCATGGGGTTACCAGCCGCTCGGGCTGTTTGCCCCCTCCGCCCGGCATGGAACACCGGCGGATTTCGCGGGGTTTGTGGATGCGTGTCATCAGGCCCGCATCGGGGTGATCCTGGACTGGGTGCCCGCCCATTTCCCCAACGACGTGCATGGGCTGATAAGTTTTGACGGCTGCGCGCTGTATGAACACCAGGACCCGCGTGAGGGCGTACACCGGGACTGGAACACCCACATCTACAATTTCGGTCGCCATGAGGTGCGCGGCTTCCTGATTGCAAGCGCGCTCATGTGGCTGGAACGGTTCCATATCGACGGCCTGCGTGTCGATGCCGTGGCGTCCATGCTGTACCGCGACTACAGCCGCAGGGAAGGGGAATGGATACCCAACATCCATGGCGGCCGCGAAAATCTGGAAGCCGTGGCCTTCCTGCGCCAGCTTAACGAAACCATCCGCGCCACCATCCCCGACGCCATGACGATTGCCGAAGAATCAACCGCGTGGCCCGGCGTCACCCATCCGGTCGCGCAGGGGGGGCTTGGCTTTTCTTACAAATGGAACATGGGCTGGATGCATGACAGCCTGCATTTCATCGCGCGCGATCCGCTGTGGCGTGGCTACCACCTGTCGGAAATCCTGTTCGGGTTGTACTACGCTTTCAGCGAACGTTTCATCCTGTGCCTGTCGCATGATGAAGTCACGCACGGCAAGGGTTCGCTGCTCGCGCGCATGCCCGGCGATCAATGGCAGCGCCATGCCAGCCTGCGCGTCTATTATGCCTTCATGTGGGCGCATCCGGGCAAGAAGCTCCTGTTCATGGGCAGCGAGTTCGCGCAGGAAGGCGAATGGTCCCATGCGGGCGAACCGGAATGGCATACCCTTGAAAACCCGCTCAAGGCCGGGATGCTGGGGCTGGTTTCCGATCTGAACCGCCTTTACGCAACACTGCCCGCATTGCATGCGCGCGACTGCGAACCCTCCGGCTTCGCATGGGTCGTGGGCGATGACACGACCAATACGGTGCTGGCATGGCTGCGCCTTGCCCCCGGTCATGCGCCGGTTCTGGTGGTGCTCAACCTCACCCCCGTCATCCGCCATGATTACCGCGTGGGCGTGCCGGTGGGCGGACAGTGGCGCGAATGTCTCAATTCCGACGCCACCGCCTATGGCGGCAGCGGGGTGGGCAATGGCGGTCACGCCATGGCGACGGATCAGGCGGCCCATGGCCACCCCTATTCATGCGTGCTGACGCTGCCACCGCTGGCAGCGCTTTACCTGCAACCGGTGGGGGAAGGGGCATGATGCGCTTTCCGCCTTCGCTCTCACCGGGCAGCCCCACGCCGCTTGGTGCCCACTGGGACGGGATGGGCGTCAACTTCGCCGTGTTTTCCGCCCATGCGCAGCAGATGGATGTCTGTATATTCGACCCGCGTGACCGGCGCGAGATCGTGCGCTTCCGCCTGCCTGAATATACGGATGAGGTCTGGCACGGCTACCTGCCCGATGCCGAACCCGGCCTATTGTACGGCCTGCGTGCCTTTGGTCCGTACGACCCGGCCAATGGCCACCGTTTCAACCCGCACAAGCTGCTGATCGACCCCTATGCCCGTTGCCTGAGCGGAGCGCTGGTTCCGTCCGATACCCAGTTTGGCTACCGCCTGCATTCACCCCGCGCCGACCTGTCATTCGACCGGCGCGACAGCGGCCCCACCATGCCGCGATGCGTGGTGGTGAACGATGCCTATGAATGGGGCGATGACAGCCGCCCGTGCATCCCGTGGGATGAGACGGTCATCATGGAAGCCCATGTCCGTGGCCTGACCCGGCGACGCGCGATGGCGGGACAGTGGCAGCCGGGCACCATTCAGGCCCTTGGCGCGCCAGAGATGATCGACCACCTGCGCCGCACCGGCATCACCACGCTCGAACTCATGCCGTTGCAGTATTTCATGCCCGAACGCAGCCTGCTGGAAAATGGCCTGACCAATTACTGGGGCTACAACACGCTGGCGTTTTTCGTGCCGCATGATGGCTATCTGGTCAACGGGTCCGCCCATGAACTGCGCACCGCCATCCGGCGGCTGCACCGGGCAGGGATCGAGGTGGTGATGGACGTGGTCTACAACCACACCTGCGAAGGCAGCGAGCAGGGGCCGACCCTGTGCTATCGCGGGCTGGACAACGCATCGTATTACCATCTGGTGCCGGGTAACGAACGCCACCTGATCAACGATACCGGCTGCGGCAACACGCTCAACCTGTCCCATCCGCGCGTGTTGCAGATGGTGCTGGACAGCCTGCGCTACTGGGCGGAATCCTTCCATGTGGACGGCTTCCGCTTCGACCTTGCCCCCGTGCTGGGGCGCGAACCGTACGGGTTCGATCAGGGGGCCGGGTTTTTCGATGCGATCGTTCAGGACCCGGTCCTGTCGGACCGCAAGCTGATCGCCGAACCGTGGGACCCGGGCCCTGGCGGCTACCAGCTTGGCAATTTCCCGCCCGGTTTTGCCGAATGGAACGACCGTTTCCGTGATACCACGCGCCGCTTCTGGCGCGGCGATCCGATGCAGCAGGGCGACATGGCCGCACGCATCGCGGGATCGGGCGACCTGCTGGACCGGCGCGGGCGCAGGCCGTGGAGTTCGATCAACCTCGTCACCGCGCATGACGGTTTCACGCTGGAAGATACCGTCAGCTACGCCGAACGCCATAACGGGGCGAACAGGGAAAACGGGCAGGACGGGCACGCGGAGAACTACAGCGCCAACTGGGGCGTGGAAGGTCCGACCGATGATCCCGCCATCCTTGAACTGCGCGGGCGGGTCCAGCGCGCGATGATGGCGACGCTGCTGCTGTCGCACGGCACGCCAATGCTGCTGGCGGGCGATGAGTTCGGCCAGACGCAGAATGGCAACAACAACGCCTACTGTCAGGACAACGCCACAAGCTGGCTGGACTGGAACCGCGCCCGCAGCCCGGCGGGGGAAGCCATGACAACGTTTGTCAGCCGCCTTTCGGCCCTGCGCGTGGTCCATCCCTCCCTGCGCTCGGCACGCTACATGCACGGCCGCCACAGGCCGCTGCCCGACATTCCGGACATAAGCTGGTTCAGCCATGACGGGAACCTCATGGGCGTGGAGCAGTGGAATGACGGCGCGTTCCATTTCCTTGGCGTGCGCCGGGCGGTCAATATCACCGATGGCATATTCGATATTACCTATACGCTGCTCAATGCCGGGGGGGAGGACATCACGGCCCGCCTGCCCACGCCCGCGGGAAAATGGACGCTGCTGCTGGACACCACCCGCCCCGAAGCGCCGGAAAGAACGCTGGCGGACGATGCGCAGGACATTGTGGTGCCCGCGCATGGGGTGCTGCTGCTGTCGGTCATGCCCGACGCATCCGCAATCGAAGGGCACACGCCATGAACACGCATTTCCACTACGAAAGGCGGGCGGGGGCGACGCTGCTGGATGCGGGGCATACGCGCTTTCGCCTGTGGGCGCCGTCATCCGCCGGCGTGGTGCTGGAAGCCGAGGGGTATCCCCCCCTCCCCATGGCGCGAAAGGGCGGGGAGGGATGGTTTGAATGCGTGCTGGCCTGCGGGGCGGGCACACGCTACCGCTACCGCGTAACACCCGACCTTGCGGTGCCGGACCCCGTTTCATGCTACCAGCCCGATGACGTGCATGGGCCGAGTGCCGTCGTCGATCCCGCATCCTATGACTGGCGGCATGGGGCATGGCGGGGCCGCCCGTGGCACGAGACGGTCATTTACGAAGTGCATGTGGGCGTCATGGGCGGTTATGCGGGGGTTGCGCGCGACCTGCCGCGCATCCGCGGCCTTGGCGTCACGGCCATCGAACTCATGCCGCTGTCGGAAATACCGGGGGGCCGTAACTGGGGCTATGACGGCGTGCTGCCCTATGCGCCGGAATCCGCCCATGGGTCGCCCGATGCGCTCAAGGCGCTGATCGATCAGGCGCATGGACTTGGCCTCATGGTGTTTCTTGATGTGGTGTACAATCACTTCGGCCCGGACGGGAACTACCTGCCGGTCTATGCGGCACCCTTCTTCCGCAACGACCTGCATACGCCGTGGGGGGCGGCCATCGATTTCCGGATTACGGCAGTGCAGGACTATTTCCTCGATAACGCACTATACTGGCTTATGGAATTCCGCTTCGACGGGCTGCGGCTTGATGCGGTGCAGGCCATTACGGAACGAAGCTGGCTGGAACAGTTGCCCGCACGCATCCGCGCCCGGACCGAGCGCGGGCGGCATGTTCACCTGATACTGGAAAATGAAAATAACGACGCCGGCCTGCTCCGCGCAGGGTATCGCGCGCAGTGGAATGATGACGCCCATAACGCGCTGCATGTGCTGCTGACCCATGAGCATGAAGGCTATTACGGCAATTTTGTATCAAATCCGGCAGGGGCGCTGGCCCGCGTGCTGGGGGAAGGCTTTGCTTTTCAGGGCGATATCTCCCCCGTAACCCATAAGCCACGCGGTAGCCCCAGCATCGATCTGCCGCCCGAACGCTTCATCATCTTCCTGCAGAACCATGACCAGATCGGCAACCGGGCGCTGGGCGAACGTCTTGTTGCGCTGGCCCCGCCGCAGGCGCTGCGCGCGGCGTACGGGCTGCTGCTGCTGTGTCCGCAGATACCGCTCCTGTTCATGGGGGAGGACTGGGGTTCGCGCCAGCCGTTCCTGTTTTTCACCAGCCATGCACCGGAACTGGGCCGCATCGTGAGCGAGGGACGGCGGAAGGAATTCGCCGGTTTTTCCCATTTCGCGTCGGAGGAGGCACAGCACACCATACCCGACCCCAACGCCCCGGAAACCTTTGCCGCATCCTGCCCCCCGGCGGCGGAACGCGACATGCCCGAACATAGGGCATGGAATGTGCTGATCCACGAACTGCTGACGATACGCCATGACGAAATCGTGCCCCGCCTGTCCGGCGCGCGGGCCATCGGGGCGGATGCAGTGGGGGCAGGGGCCGTATGCGCGCGGTGGCGGATGGGCGATGGCGCAGTGCTGACCATAGCGCTCAACCTTGCGGACAGCCCGGTAATCCTGCCGCATGCACCACAGGGACGGTGCCTGCATGCGCAGTTCCCCCCCGGCGCGGATCTGTCTTCCACCACCCTGCCGCCCCATGCCGTTCTGGCCTGCCTGACCGAGGCGCAAAATGACTGACCGCACCCTTAT
>Ga0157365_10000309_pt1 | contig 22040 bp, 13 predicted proteins | sample AttsexASBM3_FD_111478 | JGI IMG/M metagenome (GOLD analysis project Ga0157365, IMG submission 111478) | Fungus gardens microbial communities from leaf cutter ant in Ribeirão Preto, State of São Paulo, Brazil - Atta sexdens ASBM3 | ecosystem: Host-associated > Fungi > Mycelium > Unclassified ... | reverse complement strand
ATTTTAACTAGTTTTTCTTTATTAAATTTAACTATAGGAGCTGTTAGCTATATGCATGGTTATCCTTATGGTGGTTATATTTTAACTTCAGGTTTTATTTTAACTATTTTGGGAATGGGATTACAAAAATAATAAATATGAGACAAAAATTCTGAGAATTAGTAAAGAAACATGGAATGGGTATATTAATAGGTAGTGCAACATTAGATGGATATAGAAGACAGTATGTAAATGACAATAATAATAATATTTTAGACAAAATTAAGGAGCAACGAAAGAAACTGATGGAAGATGAACAAAGAGAATATGATAGACTTATTGAAGAGCAAGCAAATAAAATTAAAAATAAGGAAACAATAGGAAAATATCAAGAGGCTGCAGATGAACATGCAAAAGCTGTTGATAAATATCAAATAGATCCAAGTGAAATTAATAAAAGCCATAGAGATAAGTCATTTGAAAAAATGAACGAAGCTTTTGATGAAATTAAAAAATTAGATATTAGTGAATATTTAGTTAAAATATATAATTACTATATTGAATATTTGGATAGTTTGAATCCGGATAAAATTGTTTGTTTGTTTAATATAATTGCAGATGGTTTAATGTTATCTTCTTTCGTTACTGTATTAAATATAATGTTAAGTGAAAATATTATTAATAAAATAACCTTTTTAGAAAAGTATCCTAGAATACTTAAATGACTTAAATTTAAAAATAATTTTAATAAAAAAGTAATTAAATTTTATTTAATCTTGCATTTAATTTATATATTAAGTGGTATATTATGCAATATTTATATGTTTATTCTATAAAAAACTACCTATCAATTAATAAATAATCTTAAAATATAAAAAATTTATAAAAATTTAATGTTATTTAATTTTGTTTCACACTATTCTAATTAGTATCTAGATATACTATATGCTACTAACTAAGGTTTCTACAAAAATTGAATATAACAGTAAAAATACAACACTAAAAATGACATTCTTTGGTTACGATACCTACAATAGAGGTTTGATAAAAATCTTGTCTATATAATTTACTATAAATAAAAAGTTTAATACAACTAATAAGGGTACATCAATTATGATTTTACGAGATCTTGTATAATTTATGTTGGGTAAGTCCTAATAAAGCATCTCAAGGGTAGTTAAAGAATAACTAGTAAATTTGTATCAAAATAAACAGCTTATTATGAATTAAAACACTGTGTAAGATATGAAATATCTGTATTATTACATGTTAATATAAATAAAGAATAACTGACTTACGGTAAAACATTACTTAAACATTATATTATTAATGCAGTTATTACTAGAATAAAATTAATAAAAACTACAACAGTGTCGCAAAATGACGTATAATGCAAAACATATATAAATATGTCTGAGGTTACTAAAAATATTATTAAGATCTATAGATAGTTATGAATTTATTATAACAGAGAACAAAGTAAAGATCATAAGCAAATAATATATTAAAAGCCTTATTTAACAGTTTAATTAATAGTAATTTATTAAAAATGTAGTCTTATTGTTGAAAAAAGTATAAAAAGGAAATAGGTGAAAGTTTATATCAATTTAATAAAATTAAGTTATTGAGATGAATAGTACAAAAATATAAGGAATAGTTAAAAACAAAATAAAAAATAATTAATGAGATAAATGTATCTACTACATTAAGTACCGTCAAAGTAAAAGTACTAAAATAAATAACATAGATACTAACATAAAAAATGTTTAGCAATTAAAAATGGAGTTATTTAGATTAATAATTATGGTACATTTTATATTGAAACAGCTTTAGATAACACTAATCATTTTAGCAAGTATCTTGTGAATATAAATATATAGTAAATATGACTCATTAGAGATTATGTTTAATCATTGTTATGTAGATATGTTCGATAATAAAAATTATACTTGGTTTGCATATAAATTATGTGTTTTTGATTCTGTTTTTATACTTCAACATTAATTGCAATTTACAGCAATACTACAGTACAATAATAAATAATTTATACATTAACAAATAAAAGTCATAAAATGACTAAACCTCCAAATAAATAAAGGATATATTTAAAGATAAATTAAAAACTTTAAGTATTATAAATTTAATTAAAGCTAATGATATAGAAACACCTAATCTTTATTTCCCTGATATTTACATACAACTATAAAAATATAGTGAAAATTAGCCGCTAAATAAAACAAAAAATAATCAAATAAATTTCTATAAACTAGCAAAAATGATAAAAATTAAAGAATAATTAACTATGTATATGAAAAATGATATTGTTGCCTTATCTCAAAATGTAGATAGATTTAGTCAAGATATGTTTGAATACATAAATATAACTAGCGTTTTACAGTCTAATTATTTGTCATTAAAGACTTTTTAAGTAATTATACTAATAAGTGTACAATACATATTACTAGGCAATAAACATGGATAACATAATTTGGAGGAAGAGTTGAACTATTATGCTGAAAATATATATGATGTTGTATCTCTATATCCTTCTTGTAAGTAAAAGGAAATACCTATATATAAGCAAAAAGAGTACTGACAATAACCCTGATAATTATTTCTGTTAATGTTATGTGAGTGTTAAAGTGCCTGCAAACGAATGTAACATAGCTCCTAATTGACAAATTATAAAATAAAGATGGTGTTTTAATATATCCTACAGGTAATTGAACAGGATGTTATATCAGTAAAATCTTAAGAAAAGCTAAATGTATAAATACTACAAAAGTAGTGGTACAAACGGAAATAATTAAATTAAACCTAAAGTAAACTTAATGCATATAGATAAGGTAATAAATCAAACGATCTACTGTTAAATTAAAAACTTAATAGTTTATATGGTAGATTTGGATTCAAAAATGAACCTATTTATTTTTTCAATCTAGTATAGATGATCTTATATCTCTTAATCCTGAAGTTTTATATAAAATATATATTGGTAATGATATTGAATATAGTAAATATACTAAAGCACCTTCTTAATTAGTTAAAGAATTAAATAGAAATGAATACAATAAAATTAATTAAAGCAAACTTAGATGCTACTTATGTTGTAAGATCTATTACAATATCGGCTATGATAACTTCACAATGCTTCTATTATTATTAATAATTGGAAAAAAAAAATACCAAATAATCCTAATTATTATACTGATAGCTTATTTACTAAAATAAAAAAATCATATAGTTAATAATTTTATTGGTAGTGAATTAGGAAAAAATACCTATAAAAGGGTATATCTAAAAGAGCTTATATTATTTCTCCTAAAGCATATTGTTTAATTATGGTATATGATACTGTCATTATTAAAACTAAAGGATTAGATAATAAATTACTTAACGAAAACCAATTTAAATAATTATTACGTGGAAACAATGTAACCATAGATACTAGTAAAATTTTAACAGATATTAAGAAAGGTTCTTGAGGTCTAAAATCAATTAACTTAACTATACAACCTGAGGTAATGACTAATAAAGTTATTAAGCAAAATGAGCTAAAAATTTAAACTGTTCCTTATCACGTAATATATGGTGAGGTACAATAATTTATTATGCTTATTAAAATAATAAAAAATATAATATGTAAAAATTGTTTAATAACATTTATATAACTGTATTATTTATACAAGTATAGATTATATTAACTATTTAATTAAAAAATGAATAATCCTTACTTAACAAACGTAAGAAATAAGTGGAGAAGGCTAAAGCGTAAACCCTACTAATATATAAAGCCGCTTTAATAATATAGTTTATATAAAAACTAACTAAAAACTTAGGTAATCACTAAGGAAAACTAACTTAAATTTTACATAGAAAAAAGTATAGTAACTTTATTAGTTAACTAATAGGTATTATCCAATTATTAAAAAGCTTTTTATTAAAGGGTATTCAGTTGCTATATAATTACTTTAGTATCCAGTATTATTAGGATAATAGAGGTTTTTTATTCTTAGCTCTTAAACAAAAATAATAATCACTAATAATTATAAGAAAATTTAAATATATAGTTTATTTAAAAAGTATTGAGAAGATAGAATATCAATCCATAAGTAATTTTCCATATAAATTGACGGAGGTGTAGGTATTATTAATTTACTTACATCGGTTTTAACATAACTATTAATTTTACCCCCATGAGTAAATACTTATTCTATAATGAATCCGGTTAAAAAAAAAAAATAAATTTATGATAATTAAAAAGATTTATATAATCCTATACAAGATAAATAACAAAACATATATCTTTAGCAAAAACAACAAAATGCGAAACAATCCTTAAATTGGATTAAATTCATTAAGTGTAAAATTAGAAGTAATATTTTCAAGAAGTAATGCTATTACACTAGCATCAAAGGAGTGTACAATAATAGGTACTATAGAATTATTTTGTTTTCTAAGATCTGTTAAATTTCTGTCCATTTCTGTGATAGTAACAGTTTATCGTTTACCTATTATAGATGTTTATAAATTCCTTTTTTTAGTGGTGGTTAAAAATTTTAATGGATTAAACCAGCATGACTTAGTCATATAACCTAATATATAAATATTTAAGTAAATTATTCATATCTTTCAAATATTTAACAAGTTTATTTAAAACCGGTAAAGCGCAGTATAATCTACCAAGAATATCCTTACATAAAATTTGTTTAGCAGTTCTAAGAAGATCCAAATCAGTTTTTATTTAACTTTTTCTTAAAGATATATGTAAGCTTTTTACATTTAACTAAATCAAGTTGTTTAAAATGATTAGTTTTTAATTGGTCTGGTTATATATTATATAGCCCAAAAATAAAAGTCATAATACCAGGTTTAATAAAGCTTCTAGTAATATTCTTTAATATAGCTAAAGAATTATCTATTTTAATATATTCTTGTAATTTATTACTTAAAACATAAATCATATGAGAATAAACATCCATAGTTATATCTTCTTTATTACTTTTTTGATATTAACATGTTTAGCTAAGTTGGTATCATTGTACTTAAATGTTGTAAACCACTACATGTGGCAAATAAATATATTGGTAATCTAATAATAAAATTATTTAACCCATAAATTTACGTTCAATACAACAAGTTAAAAATAACCCTTTCATTAAAAAAAAATAAAATTTGTATCATTCATATCGAAACTACAAAAACTATACTTAGATAAATTAGGCACAGATAAAAATAAAATATTATTAATTCAACCTAATCTTTTTAAAAGAAGATTTACTTAGTCCTTAACAATTAGCTGTATAAATTTCAAATGCTCTAATCCTCTATTATTAGAGATAGAACCATTTTTAAACATTAATAAAGATCTAGCTAATTTACCACCTTGAACAGATAAATAATTAGTATATAATCTTCAGTCAATAAAGTAATTAAAATAAATATTTTATCATCAGTAGATTGAGCTCAATATGAAAACATAAGAGCAAAAGTTATCACTGATTTATCACTATAAAACTGACTATTGTGTTTTTTAATTTCATAAGATTTTCCCCCAGAATTAAAAAGAAAAATAGTATTATGCTGCAAATATAATTTTATCCTAAATTTATCATTACTATAAACACCTGATTCATTAGCATTCAATAAATTTATTTCTGTTATTTAATAACTGTTAATTTAACAGTTTAAGGAATACTTCGTAATTAAAATTTAATATAACTATTAGTCAACTAGTGTAGTTTTACCTTTATTTTTAAAAGAATAATAATAATAAAAATATTGAGTAAGTATCCTACATATTAATTAATCTTAAATTTAATTTTATCGTCTATACTTAAAATCCAATTAGACTTAAACATAACATAAAACAACCCAATGTATAATTCTACAGATAATTATTTAACTATTTGATCAACTAGAATTTAGCAGGGTTTTAACAGTCTTAACCTCCAATGGAATATTAATAAATACATAAAAATGACTATATTCATAAATAATTTAAGATAAATCGCAACCTACAAATTAAACTAAGCAACAACGTAAATAATTCCTAGTATTTAATAAAATCTAACGTTAAACTCAAGTTTAGATAAACCTTTTTCTATTGTATAATAATACTTATTTAATTGGATTTAAACCATTAAGTTTTTCAAATGTTTAAGAAGAATTCTTATGATTAATATTGATAAATAAAGACCATTGATTTTTACCAAATTTTATTTAATTCCATACCAATATATTATAAATAAAAAATGTAGCAGTATTCTGATTTAAATTTTTCATATTAGGAATAATATTAATTAAAACTATATAAAATATAATACCAATTTACTCAGAATAATATGATTTCTGTATGTTTTATTCATCAAATAACGTTTATCCTTTTTAAATAAATTTAAAACTTTGTCTAATTTAGAGATACTACTCATTAATATATTAATTCCTACATAATTACTAAATAAACTTTTTTTACCTTGAAACATACTATTTAATTATTCATTCCACAAAAATTTTAATGTTTCTTCTATTTGTAATTGTATATTTCTATTAGAAATAACTCTCTTATTATCCACTTATGTTTTTAGTATTTGAGTGATTTTAACATACATAGGATTAGTTGTAATATAATTACATATTTTATATATTGATGTAGCGGAGTTATCGAACCTGTTATTATTATAACTTAATCTATTTTCGTCCTTTTCAACAGATTTATTTAAAAATTAATTATTTCTCTTATTTGAAATAAAATTATAATTATTTAAACTATTTTTTCTCACATTAGTATTATTTATAATATTTATATCCACAGATATTTTACTAATTTTTAACAATTCCTTACTCATATTTTTGATAATAAAATTTATTAAATCTAATTAAAACTTTTTTTCATTAAAAACAAATTTGACCAATAAAATCAAATCTATATGAGGTTTACTATTTTTATATCAACATCTTCATAAATCAATGTGTCTGAACACTCGTTAACTATATTTACTGGATCCTTTTTAGGAAATCCATTTCTATATTATAATAATTTATAAAAATATTTATGTACTTAAATTTGATATTCTCCCTTTAAAATGGTATAGTCCAACTCTTAATTAAAAAATAAAGTAATAAATAAAAAATATTAAAATAGTTAAATTAGTTATTTTGCGCGTATTCAAGAAATAAAATAAAAACAATTAAAAATTAAATTAATAAATAAAATTATGAAAGTTAGTTATATTCGGAAAATATCCGTACTTATTTATTATGTAAAATATAAATTTAAATAAAATAATTAAATAATAATACTTACCATTAAATAAAGGTAAAGTCCGCGTCTTTTTTAACCTTAGCTTAAAAAAATTAACAAAAATTTTTTTATGGGTGCGCGTCTAGTTAAACTTAAATAAAAGATAGTAATTTAATAAAACCATAGTTATTTTCGGTATTTTCAGCACAATGAAAACTAAAAAAGCTAATCAAAACTTAGTTATTTTATGCGTAATGAATTAAAGAAATTAGAATAATCAATAATGTTTTATATGTTAAGCGTATTGAAAACAAGAGATAATTTCTGTGTATTTTTACACAAATTTTAGTAAATTAGATATTATGAGTAAATTCAAGTAATCTTACTATTGTGTAGTAAATTTGAATAAAGTATTTAACATCAGTAATCTTTACTGTTTGTGAAAATTTTTAATAATTTATATATATATCCTTTATAATCCTATAATTTAATATTTATATGTTATTGCTCCTTATTGCTAGATAACCGTATATATACTCCATTCCTCGATATTTTAAAATAAAGTAATTGAAAATTAGTTAAAATTAATAAAAAGATATATTATATAATTTATTGAGATAGTAAACATAATAAAAAATAAAGTAAATTATTGAAACAAATTAAAGAAAATTCTTTATGTAGTAAAATTAGGTATTCTCCGAGTATTCCTTGAAAAGAAGTTATATTAATAACTTAAAAAATTCTAAAAACTAAATAAAAAATAATAAAAACTAATAATTATTAATATCATAAATATCTCTAGTAAATTAATATAAATATAAATATTATCATATCCTAGTAATATTGTCATAACTTGAAATTTCTATTAATATTATTACAAATAAGAAAATTGAGATAAGTATATCAAGTATACTGTAAATTAATTAATATTGTTTTATTTGTTATTAAAGTATTTATTGACTATATTTCCATATTTAAGTAATATATTGTTTAGCTCTTTACTTAATTACGCTTTAGTACATAGACTAACTAAAATTAAAATAAATTAATAAATAATTAAATATTAATAATAAACTATAGAAAGTTACTACGTAATTAGTAATAAATAAATTAAAAAAGATTAAAAATAAAATTACTATAAAGTATAAAAGATAAATATAAAAATTTATATAAATTATAAAAATAATAAAAACTTAATTGAATAAAATCCAAGTTAATAAAGTAAATAAAATTTGTTAAACTTCCAATACACTAATTTATGTTTTACTTACCATCTTATCATAATTGACTTATTTTATAAGTTAAAAACAAGGTTATACTATACTAAATAGTATTGATTTACTTTAGAATCTAATGGCTATTTACATAAAGTTCTTATCTATTTATGAATAATTTAATGTATCTTATTATTTATTATATTTATTACTATTCCATATATATAATTTATATATTATTATTATTTAATATATTATTTCAATATATCCCTATTACTAACATGTGAACTTATATTGTATATTTATAATATTATTATACTTATCTCCATTTTATAAAACAATCCCGTAATAATTCCCTATTCAACCTTTAGCAATTTATTTAAATACACATAAAATTTATTTTTTAAAATTAGTTAAACAAAACCTTTTAAACGCAGCCTACTTATATGTATTTTTATATCTTTATAATTTTGTTATTTTTTATTATTTGATAGATTTTTTAAGGTAATTAAAGTAATTGTATTATATGTGTAGCAATTTGATTTGAATAATTTTAGTAACTCTATAACTTCTAATAAAGTTTAATATAAATTAAAAGATTTAAGTATTACTCCATAATCTAAAAATTATTATATATTATTTAGTATAATAGGAAGTTTTTTATTATTAAGTAGTTAAGATTTATTAAATATGTATTTAAGTATAGAATTACAATCATTTTCTTTAGCAATATTAGCCAAATTATATAGAAATGAAATTAGTTCTGGTTAAAATTATTTTTAATAGGCTTATTGTATAATATTATTAGCTTTATGATTAATATTTGGTTTAAATGTATTAACTGGATTCTTTATATTATTTAATATTTAGTCTAAATATAATAAATTTATAAAATATAAATAACAGTTTAACCTTAAGTCATAGTACTTTAACTAAAATATTAACAAATAAAGTAAATCAAAATACTTTAAATTCAAAATATAAGTGGCTTTACAAAAGATTAATTTAATTTATATCTATTAACCCTGTCTTTCGATATTGTCTTTGTTAGCTTAATTGTATGTGGGACTAAAAGCTTTGGGGAGGAACAAAATCAATATTAAATGATTACCTTAATAATCTCTGATTAACAAATTTAAGTAAAGTTTTCAATTATGTTTAATATTAATTTTCATGATTATTATTTATAATTGGAGCTAGTCCTTTCCATAAATGGCCCCATCAAGTATATGATTTTACTTATGTAAGTACTTGGTTAACAGTTATACCTAAAATATCTATATTTTATATATAAAATTATCAAAGGTACTACTAACTCATTTCATATAATATAAATATATATATACAAATATAATTTATTTATTCAATTCTACGTATACTGAATTAAGTAATGATAATCTATTACAAATAACAAGAAATACGAATACTAATATTAGCCCTCTTTTGTTTAATTTGTTTATAATCCTTTAACTGAAGAAACTGTTCCTTTAATGGAAATAAATACTACTTTAAGTACCACTTTAACTGCCACTAATACAGATATTTTAACAACATCAAATAAATCATTTCTTAATGCAATTAAAAAAAAAATTAAATAGTACAGATATGACGAATATAGTTACAATAAATATTGTAGAAAGTCCATTTGTAAAATCTAGTTATCAGATTAATACAATTACGAATCTCTATAAACAAACTAATTAAAACATTATTGAAACAGTTAGATTTAATACAGAAATTATAATAAAAACATATACAAATTTTTTTAAAGAAAAGAAGTTTATGAATACTAATGCATAGAATAGTAACAACAATAAAAATAGTAACACTAAGTTCTATACTAACAATAATACTAGTAGTAACAGTATATGAATAAGGTATATTAGCTAAAAATAATTATAATTGAAGTGAATCTTTCCAGGTTCCTTTATAATGCTTTTCCTTATCTAAATTATGAATATTCTTGGGAAGTAAAGATCTTTATCTACCAAGCTGTAACTCTTGTCCTCACGGAAAAATTAATTTCTTCATATAATTATATATATATAGCTTTAAACAAAAATTAAATTAAATCATTAAAATAAGCAGAAAAAGATTTATCAAAAAAAAATATATTTAAAAGGTATTGGTTAGATAATCTAGAGAAAAATGAATGAAATATCGATAACTATCAAAATAGGAATATATTATTCCTAGAAAACATGTAAATCAAGAATTTAAATTATTTTGGTTTAGTTTATAGTTCAGATATTAATACAATATTAAAACAAATATACTCCTCTAGTTTTCCTTTGGGGTATACGAGGTAGCTTTACTTTGGTTTGAGTAAAGAAATAGCAAAATTCTATAAAAATACCTAGTTCAGATCTTTATCTTCTATAAAAATATCAATCTCTTTAAAAGCTACGTATCCTTAAAAAATAACAAAACCTATATAAATTATATTTCAAATTTGTTAAGCAAAATTTTACGTAATAATCTGTGGTTATTAACATTTTTATAAACCTTATTTAAACATCAAAGGGACTATTAGATAAACAAACCAAACAATATTAATACCAATACCAAAATTAAACAAAAATTAGAATAAATTTACTTCTTAAAATTTACCTGTAAGTTAAATGAGCCTTGCAGTTATATAATAACTTTAAGACTAAAACAAATAAAATAAACAAATCTATATATATATATTATATAAATAAAGAATTAACAGGTTTAATTAAAAAGACTCCGATTTCGAATAATTATCATTATCATTAATTATTAAATAATATTATAAAAAATATGTTAAAAAACAAAAAACTCTAAATTTCTTGCTCTAGATCTAGATCTACCTCTTGTAATTATAAAAATATAACATCTTTAACAAATTTTACGTATAATAGAAAGAAAGAGATTTACATTAAAAACAAAACCTACGTATAACAGAAAATTAAGAAATACTAATTCATTTAATCTAAATTAAATAGAGAGAGGTATCAATTATTCTGGAATAAAAATATGAAGTATATTAGAAAAACGCAAATAATACCTAGATTTAGTAGTCATTAACATTTACTAGGTAATATGAGTAGAGGTTCAACTTCATGTAAAAATACATCTACTTTAACTTAAAAAATTAAAAGAGGAGCTCATAGTATATCTGTTTCCTTAAGTTATATTTCTCAAACTAAGTAGATATTCTGGCCAATTTAAGGTATTATTTTGATCTATAAGTCTAGTCGACTTTTAAAGTTAGGTTCTCTCCGCCCCAGTTTTTATAAACTGCAAAATTAGAAGGTTTAGAACCAATAATTAGAACAAGTAGAAGAACTGCACAAGCCCAAATTTTAGTATTTTTATAGCGTCCCTTTGGCTTGTAGTATTAAAGTGTAAGGTAGTCTAACACAATCTAGCTTTACCTAGCTTTATCTATGTTTACTTTGGAAATTGGTTTTAATTATTATGAGGAATTAGTTACATTAATTGAATCTAAAAAAAATATTAAATATTAAAGATAGCAATAGCAAATAAACCAACCACTTGTACTTGCAAATTAGCTACCATTGTTTTCTATTAAAAGGGAAAGTCAAGCTAAAGTAAACGCTTTAAAGGTACTATATTATTTCTCGTAATAATAGATTTATCAGCCCCTATGTATTAATACCTAAACTGCTTGATATTTTTTTAAATAAAGCTCAAAGCCATTTGTTGGAAATAAATATTTCCTTTTACTTATCTATGATCATTTATTCTTATTTACAAAATAAAGTAGAAGTCTAATAATCAGTATCAGTCTTATAAATATAAAAATTTAAATAATAAATATACACAAACTTATATTTCTAAAAAAAAAATAACTTAAATTGATTTGCCTTTATAAATACTTTAATAAAAGTTCTATTAAATAGAAATAACAGTGAACAAAAATTCTCCAATATTGTATAATCTATAAACCTATTCTATTCTAAATAAAATAATAGTTTTTAAAAAGAATAATGGGAAACGCAGTTATATAATAACTTTTTTATTTTAATCTTAGAAAACTTATTTAAAGAATTAGACTGAAATATCAAAAACAATTTAATAATTAGGCACTAATTCTTAGACAACAATATTTCCATAAATGAAAAATAAATATTTTTTTTCAGAAATGATCTTATTTAAGTGCTTAAGTTAAAATCATTAATATAATTAGGCACAAATTAATAGACAAAATAAAACTAAAACTAATAAATGAAATATTTTAAATTTGCTCTAGTTAATCAATTTTAATCATAGACAGGGTGGACTAAACTACTCTTTATGTATTAGAAAATAAAGTATAAACAAAAGACAAAATACAAATAACTTTAAAATTAGGAAAAATTAAATTAATTTCTTTTAAGGATAGGTAGAGATTCATTATTTATATAAATTTGTAACTTTTTTTTTAGAATATTTTAGTAGTTTTTATAAACTTTCTTTTCCATTCATAATTTGAATTTAAAAATTTCTAAATTTGAGCTCATAATTTAATGGAAAAATAATTTCTTGATGCTGTAGAAGTTCAAATCTTCTTTTGATTGGGCTTAGTATCTTACTAGTTTTTATACTTTAATTATTGGGTGGCTTTTATTTGGTATAATCTATATTGATTATATACCTTATATTAGGTATTTATTAATATAACAATATCGCCAAACCTAGATTTACCTAGTTGAGTTTGCGTTTTTTATAGAATTATTAACTTTTTAAATAAAGGGCTATTCATAGATTTTTGAAAAAATTGAATTTTTATTTAAGATTTAATAATTAAGATTTACTATTAAATTACAACTTTGTAAAAAGTTTAGCAAAAAATAATTATTTTATTATTTATCTTTAAGATTTTAGAAAAATGAAAAGGTGTTTTAAATTAGCATTAATTATGCTCAAATATTATATTATCCAAGTCGGCTAGTGCTCAGATATTTATCTAGTATGATTTAGATATTAATATTCTTTATGCTAAACTATTAGTATATTTAAGTAGGCTTTTTTTTTATAATCTAGTAGAAAAAGTAGATTTAGTCTATAAGTAGATCGTATTGTTGATATTTATATAAATAAAACCCTTTATCATCATATGATTTATGTATCGGTTCATCGATTGATTCGTATAACCCGTTAATTAAAATTATGGCTCAAATTCTCGTTTCTTTATTCAGGATTCGAGGGGTTGTATTCTTAAAGTTTGGTCTATTGGTCTATAAGTTAGGTAATTTAAATTGAAGGGTAAAACATCTATACCGTATCTATGGGCACTACTAATACTAAAGACGTTTAGTTTTATTTATGTTAGATTAAAATACTAAATTATTTTTGTCATATGAAGATGAAATGATTTTTATTAGAATCAAAAGTAAAAGACTACAAACAAATGGAATTTAATATTATTTAGTTCGCCTTAGACTTTAGGTTAAATTTTTGGCTATTTGCCTATTTTATATAATAAAGGGCGCACTAGTCTGGCTTTTATGAAAATTTGGATTTTATTTTTTATAAAAATGATTAAGCGTATTAATTTAATACAAACCGATTCATTAATGAAAGCCTTTAAATTTAATAGTTTTTGTAATTTAAATAGAATAAGTACACGTATTTAACAAATAACACTTACAATTTAACGAAATAAAAAAATGCTAAATGTTATAATAACAAATAAGTCTCAGTACGACGATTTACATTTGCTCTGTTAAAGATATTCTATAAATTATTGAGCTAAACTTTTAAATTGTTATTGTTTGTAAGTCAAGATAAAATTGATTTCTTTATTTTAATATTTAAATTTTAAACAGCTTTCAATTATTTGAAATAAAAAACGTAGAAAATTTTAGGATCTTATAATAATTATATGAGTTAAATTAAAAGGTGGTTTTCAACCTATGCTAAAGAAATAGGTAGTGCGCTACCCTTGACTCGTGTTCGCTTAGTAATAAGGTATACCAGTTTAGGTATAAAAAGCATAACATTATTATATGTTATATATCTAATATAGCAATCGGGATGTTACGTCTCAAGATATTCTATTCGCTGCTGCAGATGTCCAATGTGAAATCGATGGTTTAATGTCAATCCTTAACTGTCTCATTAAGAGTTCCTTACAAGCTTACGTTAAGAAACTTGATAGTTCAGATTGCCATGAGTCGGGCTATTCCTAATAAACTTAATATTGCGGCGAATGATCACTAAATTTAATTTAAAAAGGCCTTAATACTCGATGGTTAAATTTTTATATGTCCCAGAGCCTTAACCTGAACCAGGGGACTGGAAAAAGAATTGAATACTATTATAGTAAAATAAAAGAAAGGGAATAATAGATGCTTAAAAGGGCCTAGTTAATGGGGAGAAAAAAAAATATATTTATATTCCTATGTTATAAAATAGTTACTTTATTATGCTAATATTTATAATTAAAAATTATAGTACAGATAAATAGGGATCTTTTTTAAATAATTAGATTAATAGTAATAGAACACTAGCACGAATTTATAATAAACTATAAAAAATAAAATACAGATAATTTAAGCATATTATACAAAGGGCTAATATTAAACATTTAATAAAAATATTTAGTTTATTTAAAACTTAAGCAATTGTAGATGCAAAATAACACAACTAAAAATTAGTATTAATATAATTACTTCATGCATTTTACATAAAGCTTTTAAAATAAATAATTAAAATAATAATTATCATACTATAACCAATCATTTAACAACATTAAAGTTAATTATACAATAATCCTTCATTAAAATAAAAGCTATTTGAGTAAAATCTGGTTATTTAGATTTTTAAAGTTTTATATTATTATTATCAGGTAAATCTTTTTAGGTTATTAGTAAAACATTCCATGTTAAATGGACCTCATTAGATATAAATCTCGTACAAAATAAAGATACTACAAAAGAGTATAATTAATAATAATGGATATTACAATATTAACTTTAATTCTATAATAACCTAAGATAAAGATATTTAAAGTATAAAATATTTTGATTTTCTAATTCTTAGAACAAATATTTGTGCTACATCCTTTTTAAAAAATCCAGTAGGAATATTAGGTGTATGATTCTCATAAATTTCTTTTTATCATTTATTATAATAAATATTTCATCATTCTCATAAATTAATTTATCCGCAGGTACAAAGCTTTTTCTAAAAATTATTATGCAATTTTTCTAAATAATTTGAAACATCGAAATATATCTTTATAAAAGCATTCTTTAAAATTAAATTCATTTTATTCATCATATTAGGTGTAGTAGTGAAACAAGCATGATTTGTATATAGAGGTTCCTCAATTAAGTATTTAGATAAAAATTAATCTTATAAGCATCTAATGAATTAACTAAATTAGGAATTAACGATGACTTAATCTTTGCAGTATCTAATTTATTAGTTGGCAAGGATATAGTTACTGGAGTAGAGTAGTATAAGAATTTTCTTCTTGTTCTGACTTTATTAAATTTCATTATACTTAAATTTATTTTTAAACCTGCCTAATAATTGGTTAATTTAATTAAACTCCTTACCCTAAGCCACCCATCTAAATATTTAATCAATAACCTCAAAGATGGTATGTTATCTAATAAATAATTATAAATTAAATTAGATAAACTGATAATATCCTTTTTATGTAATCTTAATGGATCTTGACAAAAGTAAGCTAAAATTCAAGCAACTAGAAATAAAATATTATAAATAATTAAATATCAGACAAATATTAATAATCTATTAGTAGAAAGAAAAAAATAAAAAGATTAATTAATAATAATCCATTATATATTAAATATAAGAAAAAATATTAAGTATTATAATAAGTAAAATCTTATAAATAGAAAAAATATCTATTAGGTTAGTCTAAATCAGAAGTCATTATTAATTATATATTATTAGAAGTCATTATTAGAAGTCAATATAAATTTTTAATTATAAATTATTAGAACTCATTAAAAAGACATGAAATAAAACCAGATAAAGTTTACAAGTGCTAATAAAGGCTAATTTAAATAAAACTATATAATTTAAAATTATTAAATCTAGATGTTAGTATCAGAGAAATAAAATTAATTTATGTGTAATATGTAGAACAAAGTTCATTATAGGTAATCCTAGAATCGTCTATTTTAGATACAGTGATAAATACAATTATATAGCAAAAGGACCAATGTATTTTAGCAATTTATTAAAATAAAAATATTATAAATTATAGGATCTTTTGTAATACAAATTAAATATAAACTAGAAAAAAGATTAAACAATTAAACTTAATAAAGTTTTTTAAAATCCTACATATAATTTATCAGTCCCTATTCAAGCAAGTATCAAGATAAGTTAAAATTTCAGTTAAATTTAAAGTATAAGTCTCAGTATAAGTCTCAGTTAAAGTGAAAGCTAAAATTAGAATTAAAGTATAAGTCTCAGTAACCAATCAATAGATGGTTCAAATTTTTTAAATACCATTAAAATTTAATAATGATTACCAATAAAAGCTAATAAAGCTTACCAATTAAAGGTAATAAAATAAAGACCCACAAATACTAAGACTTCCTGCTGTGTAAATCATATTAATAAACATTTAAAGATAAAGGGTGACCCAAAATTTAACTATAAACTTGCTTAAGAAAATTAAAATTGTAATTTATTTTATAGACAAATCCAAAGATAACTATCAATACAAAGACAAATACCTGACAAAATTATTTAGATATAACCTGACCTGAAAAAACTCTGGTCATAATTAGATAAACACAAAAAAATATTAAACCCGTCCTAGGTTTATAGTTGAGAAAATATATACATACATAATTTACTTTTAAAAAATAAAAAACACATTTTTAAATAAAGGTGTGGATTAACAATAAATCAATAAATTATTAATAATAATATTAAATTATAAAATTAAATAGGATTTTAAAAGAAAAAATTTTAAAAATATTTAGTAAAATAGAACATTATAAAATGTGGAATATAAAGAAAATAGATAAATAAATTTAAATTAAAATAAAATTAGTAAAAATAGTACAAATATTAAATTTTCACGTAACCTTGAACTAAAAAAATTTTAATCTTTCGATGTCGGTCTGTGTTGTGGGTCCTAAAGTTCTCCTCAAAAAATATAAATTAGCACTATCAATATGAAGAATAAAATTATATAAACTAAAAATTATAAATAATAAAATTTATTAAAGTCTAGCATATAAACAGTTAATATATAAATATATATATATATACAAAATTTAAATTTTTTAAATAGTTGAGTAAGAATAAGATATATGAAATGTTTCCAGATTAGTTATAGGGATATTTTTAAATAATAAAATAGAATTAATTATTAGAGTTAATAAAATATATGGAATATATATAAAAGAATTTAATTGATAAGATTAATGTAATTTTTTAATAAATAGATAAGAAAACTTTAGCTTAATAACAAGTTAAAATTTAATTAGTAAAGGAGAGAAAATACTAAAACAGATTTAAATGCTAAAAATTATTGAAAATATTTGCTGTAAATTGTTATGGGAATAAATTAGAAAAATTCATTTTTAAAGAATAAAATGTGTTTATGAAAATACTCATAATTTAATAAATTTTATAATGGAGAAGTTTGAAAAAAACAACAAAAAAAGCTGATTATAAAGTATTATTTCTTGCTTTTGTTTTGAATATAATAGATGAATAGGTTGTTTAGAAAATTATGAATTACAGTGTTGTTATTTTTCTATACAAAAATTAGATGCTACATGTAATGGATATCATCATATAGCTATGCTTTGACTTAATTCTAGTTTAGCTAATCATTAAAGAAAAGTATTACTTAAGATACTCCAGATGATTTAAATTCATAAATTTCAGGTTTTCTTTATGGTTATTATGATAATAAATTTAAAAAAATTAGTGTTAGTGCAACAAACTTATACTTTAACTTATACTGATACTTTAACTAATACTGCAACAAACTTTTAAAAAAAAAAAACTTCAACTTATACTTTTACTGATATAAATAGAGAAAGCTTTCAAATAATAAATTATTAAAATACAAAGAAGTGTTAAAAACTATTTTTACTATTCCATATAACGTATCATCTATTCAAGGTATTAAGTATCTTAAATACTCATTTTAATTTTATAAAGATTATACAGATTTAATCTGTATTCGAAATAATGAAGAATTTAAAGTTAATATAAATCATTCCAATTAGTTTAAAGATGAAAGAAAAATATTATAATTTATTATTAGATAATTTAACAGTAAATGAAGATCTTCATACAGATTTTTATGAATTAGATATAGAAGTAGAAGAAAAAATAAATAGAAAAAAAAAACAAAAATTAAAGTTAATACTTGAATTAGACATAAAGAGAATCATAATATTAAATTAGAATCATTAGATTTTATCAATTTATATTCTGGTTTAATGTTTGTTTTAATTGATGTATTTCCATCATTGAATTTATTAACTCAATATCTTAAAGATGTTGCATACTTTTGTAGTAAATTAGAAAATTTTATCCCTTGTACATTACCTGGTGGATTATTAGCTAATAAAAATTATTATGAAATTAAAAGATGTTAGAATTAAAGCGATAAATTATAGTATCAAAAAGTTGCAGATAGAAATTGATTAGATAAAGAAAAAAAGCACGTTAGAGCTTAAGTTACTTATTTGTACAACATCAGATGTAATTTATTTAAATTGTTATGCTGTACCATTTCATTTTTATTGGTCAGATGACAGGGAACAAGCATTAGAACGAATGTTAACAATACCCAGAATGGATAGAAAGGACCTCGTGTATAGAAGATCTATGTATATAAGATACGGTGACAATTTTGTTTACTTGATTGAGGGAGCGATTTATGAGGTAAGAGTGATAAATGATAAAATTAAGACTGCCCTACTTGATTTTACTGGTCTTGAAATTAATGGTAAATATAGCCAAATAACCATTATAGTTGAAGCCTAGGAGCTTTTTTAAGGGTCTTAGACACGTGGACTTTTTAATAAAGGCTAAAAGCACGAAAGGAAAAACCAAACAGAGTGAGAACCAAAGTAAGAATAAAATTAAATATGCCGACACGAAAACTAATCGACAAGCTAATCAATAATAAATTCGCTCATATAAACCATGAAGCTAAGCTTTTAGCAAACCACTAACAAGCATGGTTAATTTAGATCATATAGTACAGTTCTTTAACTATAAGATTAATGGTCTTTTAAACTTTTTCCTTGGCGGATAATTGAATAGAAAAAATGAATATAATCTTAAGAATGTCTCTCACTAATACACTAGCAAGAAAGTACAATTTAAAGTAAATGAGACAAGTTTTCAAGAAAATAAGAGCCATTATAAAAGACCCCTATACGGATATATATAACTAGTAAAGAAATCCCTACCGACTATGCATAAGTATAACACCAAGGCATCACCATTTAAAAATTTAGAATAGACTTGATTTGGAAGACTTACGACTAACTTATTCAAGGAGTGTGTAATATGTCACAGTTCTACTAACATAGAGATGCACCACATTAAAAAGGTATCTTATGTAATAGCTAAGATGACGCACAAAGTGCTAGTTTCCAACAATGAATCGGACAAACAAAGAGAAAAAAGATACCATTATGCCAATATCATCATGACCTATATCATTAAGGAAAATAACTTAGTTACGAACTAATTAAAATTGCCAGATACAATTAGAAATAAACCATAGACTACATTAGTAAAGAAGATAAAAGCAAACCTAAGTAGATATTAATAACCAAATTCCAAACTTACACTGTAATATTGTTAGCCGTAGGTTGGAAAAACTATAACTAGGTTTGGAGGGCAGTTTAAGACTCATTATTAGGAGTATGTTTAATTATTAAAATAGTAACTGGAGTTTTAGATTTGCTTGCTGCGCCGATTAGGTTATTGTGTTATTATATTTAAGGCTAGATATTATTTTGTTCTTATAATTCCCTACTTAGCTATAAACCTTAATAAGATGTTTAACGTAGCCTGTTGGGCTGTATTTACAGAAACTGTTAAGTAAATCAATATCAGATTAAATCTATAAACTATGGTTAAAGCTATACTGCTTAAAGTTCATTTTCCAATCGTAGATTGCTTATTTAATATACCTGGCCAGTAATAGTGTTCGTATTCTTTATAAAGGAGTGCTTGACTCTGTTAGAACAATTAAGATGAGATGTTTTAATAATATTAATATTAAGGAAATGAGTGAACAACCTAAGGAGATATATATATTGAACACAAGAGAGACTAATGTATCCACTAAGGATAGTAATACCTATGTGGTAGGAGGAACGAAAACTCTGTATTAAAGGTTTATTCAATTCTAAATACTTTATTAAATTAAGGTGGGGCCGGAATACTTTTTACTTCTGTAACTTTAAAATAAAATTAATAATATATACAACTAAATTTTTCCAGTTAACATTAAAGTGTTAGGGATAATATCTTTACCATTAGCCTAGTCTGTATAATCATTGTAGGTTTTTTTTCAAATTCAACACCTGGATTTTCTAATTATGTAATTAATATCGATTTCGGTGTAACAGTATAATTTAGGTTTAACAAACTTTCCTTTTTTAAATTTATGTTATAATTTCCAATTATCTAATTAGGATCCTATTAAGTCTTATGATAATGGTTTATATGTGTTACTTCCTTGTATATTTACCTGGTTTTTATCGGTTTTATTGATGCTCTAACATAAGTTAAGATTATTGCATTTTTGTACTACATAAGCTTTCTTTATATCATTAGTGAATTTATATTCCAACTTGTTTTATTAGTATAATCTAAATTGTTAAGAGTATATTCGGCTTAGTTTTCAATTAATTGAGCACCAGTTCTTTTTTTTTTAATAAAACATCGGATAATGGACTTATATTATAAAATTATATAATAACTTACCTGATATATTTCAAACAAGATTGTTTATATTCTTTAAGATGTGATGATGAGGCACTATTCGTAGCACTTAATAAATTTAGCTAAGACTATTTTTACAATTTCAAATTTAATTTGACTAGTTTTAACACTTTACATAGTTTAACATTAGATATATTTGTTATGCTCAGGTATTTGTAAAAAGATAATAATCATAGCATTAATTTGATTAAATCTAAATAATATTATATTAGACATCCCTAATTTGAAGGTAATATTAATATATTTATTGAACTTAAACGTAGATTTTTTAGATAGGTTACCATTAAGTTAATATTTAAATTTTAAAAGTGGCATGGAATGACTTATGTCAACATATAACCCACTTTTCTGTAATAATAATAATCTTGATTAATATAATTTATGTATTTATTTGATAAGCTTACACTTCATACAAAGATGTATTAAATAACTTATTATTTTATAAATAAAGATGTTATGTGTCGTGTGATATAGTTGTATTATTTGAGCATGCAAGGTTTTACTTTAAAAAACTTTATTTAGTTGCTGATGAAATAAGCTAAAGGACCGTGGATGGCCCGTCTAAAGCCGTGCCCGTGTCTCTATAAAAAAATAAAAGAAATAAAATAACTTTTTGGCCTCTTAAATAAGTAAGGGTGCGCCCCACCCCT
>Ga0157365_10000308_pt1 | contig 22063 bp, 20 predicted proteins | sample AttsexASBM3_FD_111478 | JGI IMG/M metagenome (GOLD analysis project Ga0157365, IMG submission 111478) | Fungus gardens microbial communities from leaf cutter ant in Ribeirão Preto, State of São Paulo, Brazil - Atta sexdens ASBM3 | ecosystem: Host-associated > Fungi > Mycelium > Unclassified ... | reverse complement strand
GTGAGTTGCCGAGGACCCAGGCAATACAGGGCCCGCAAGCTGGTCAGCGGCCAGCGGATCACCAGAACATTTGACACCGCCCGTCTTGCTCGAGCGTGGCTCGAGGAAACCTCGGTCAAAGTGCGCGAAGGGCGTCATATCGACGTCCGGGCCTTGGACGGCCTCGTGCTCCGAACCCTGATTGAGCGCTACCGTGACGAATGCATGGCTCACCGCAACGCTGACCGGACAGGCCATATCCCGGCACTGCTTAGTGATCCCATCGCAGACCTGAATCTCTCTCGCCTGACAGTTCCAGCAGTTCGAGGCTTTCGCGACCGTCAGGGCAAGATCTGGCCGCTGCGACAGTCGTCAAGCGGCTCAATCTCCTGGCCTCCATCCTCAATCATGCCATGAGTGAATGGGATGTCCCGCTCTCGCTGAACCCGGCTTCGGGACGCATGATCAAGCGGCCGACAGGCGCCGATCGCAAGCGCAACCGACGACTGCAGGAAGACGCTCCGGAGAGCCCAACGACCCCCACTCCTCCCCACATGACAGAAGCCAGCGAATATGACCGCCTGCTTGCCGCAGTGACGTCCGAAAGCCATGCGGTTCACCTTCATGTTGCCGCCCGAACAGGCAACGCATCAACTCCGTGCACTTGTCCAGAACGCCAACACCGCTGCCCTGCATCAGAATAATCCTGTTCGATCGACCAAGAGACAGGCGTCATATCACGTCTGAGTAAGAGATGGGCAAGCTTGCGCATCCGCCTAAAAGAAACCAGCAACACGCAGATGGGATTTAAGACTGTGCAGGAAGGCGCGGACACTGGCCTGCGTATATTTCCGGTTGGGCAACACGGCATGAAGGTCGATTTTCTCCCCCTGCAGATCAGGAAAAATCCGCATGAGCCTTCCCTGTTCCAGATCATGCTTCACATCGCAAAGGAGCTTGTAGGCAATTCCTTCTCCCGAAAGCGCCCAGTCATGGATGATCTCAGCATTCGTGCTCGAAAGACGGGGTTCGACCGTAATGATCTCCGTCTGCAGATCGTTACCGATGACCCAGCGGTCGAGAAGGGCCATTGTCTTGTTGCGCCTCAGACAGAGACAGTGATGGGTCGCCAAGTCCTGCGGCGTTACCAGCGGGGGATGGCGGGCCAGATACTCAGGCGATGCACATAGGACCCGCACTGTCGAGGCCAGTCTGGTGACAACCGCATCCGGAGAATCAGGAAGGCCCAGACGCAGGACGACATCGAGAGAATCACTGGTGTCATAAAAACCTTCAGAGGCCAGTGCCAGATTGACCAGCAGGTCCGGATGCGTGGCACTGAAAGTGTCCAGAAAAGGTGCGATCAGGCGTCGCCCGAGTTCTACTGGAGCGCCGATCCCGAGCGTTCCCCGGGGAATATTGGTATTGGATGAGATCTCCTCTTCCAGACTGTCAATGAGCGCCAGAATTTCCACGGCGCGCTCATGGTAGATCCGCCCGTTTTCACTCAGCCCGAAATGCCGCGTATTCCGGACAACCAACAGGCTGCCCAGCCGACTTTCCAAACGGGCAAGACGACGGGACACCGTCGCAGGCGATGTCTGGAGATTGCGGGCACAGACGGTCAGACTGCCGGAGGCGACAAGATGGGCGAAGAAGCGCAGGTCCCCTGTTTCGTCATGGCGCATCCTGCCCCCCTAAAAGCGGAATTCGATTCATTCTTGCATCTGACGTAATATTCCCTTTCCGATGATGCGCCTACTGAAAGGTGATCGGCCTGCGTTATAGAACGCCCGGAAACGCCACACAGGGTCGGGAAAACAGCATGGCTTCAGTCTTTCGAGTCACGACATCCGATGACGGAAATCCGAAACAACCAACGCTGAAAGATCAGCTTGTCGGCGCCTGGAATCTCGTTTCCTACCGGGTGGAGGAAAAGGATACGGAAACATTCATCAATGCGATGGGCCCTTCACCACGCGGACGGGTCATTTTTACGCCTGATGGACGGGTGGCGTTCAATCTGGAGGGCAGCCATCGCCATCCAGCTGAAACGGAAGCCGATTATCCGGCCCTTATGAAAACGCTGGTGGCCTATATCGGGCGCTATCGCGTCGAGGGAAACCAGTGGATTACGCAGGTTCAGACAGCCTGGGCGCCAGAATGGGTGGGCACGGAACAACGCCGGACCGTTGTGGTCAGCGGCACAACTGCAGACGTTACGACGCCGTGGCGGAAGATGCCGAACTGGGCTCGGGGACGGCTGTCGCGCAGCCTGATCCGCTTCCAGCGCGCGGGTGACCGGACATAAAGGACCCACATCATTTCTTATTCAATATGATTACTGCCACATAGAGATGCGCAGTTTCTTCAGCCTTCTGCCACCCCGTTCTGCTTTATCCGTCGCCAGATCGGCACATCATTGCGCACGCGGCCCATAGTCTCCAGAAAATAGTTACCACTGTTTTAATCCCCTAAAACTGCGGATACCGTCGATATGGAGGTAGGAATTTGATTCAGGTTTCATAAAAAACCTAAAAACAAGCGATTTTATGGATGGATAGACGACCTTCCACCTCACTGGAACCGGTTTCTTCCTAGAAAAAGATTATACATTAAAATGGAATATTCTTATGGATATTTCACATGAATATTCATATCATATCGCTTCCGAACAGAAAAGGACGCGGGCATGGTTTTGGCTTCTCCCCGAGGGATCATTGCGTTATTCGCCAGCGCCTATGTGCTCTCGTTCGTGGACCGACAAATTCTTGCTTTGCTGGTTGGCCCTATCAAAACTGCTCTTTTGCTTTCGGATTTTCAGTTTGCCCTGCTTAATGGACTGGCATTCTCGCTTCTGTACTCGATACTCGGCCTGCCTATTGCAGCCCTCAGTGATCGGATAGCCCGTCCCCCCATCATCGTCGCTGGCATCATCATCTGGAGCGTAGCAACGATTTCCTGTGGTTTTGCACAAAATTTCTGGCAACTTTTCATATGCCGTATGGCCGTTGGTGTCGGTGAGGCAGCCCTTGTTCCAGCCGTATATTCCTTTTTGGCTGATATTGTCACGCCTTATAAGCTCGGCCAGACACTCGCACTGTTTTCGCTTGGCTCCTTTATTGGAGCAGGTATCGCTTTCCTGTTCGGCGGAATGCTGATCGGCCTGTTGCATACGACACATGAATGGCACGGCATCATTGCCTGGAAACTCTGTTTTGTGTGTGTCGGATTGCCAGGCCTGCCTCTGGCCCTGCTTATTGCACTGACTGTTCGCGAATCTGGCAGACGTCACGCCAGTTTTCAGAAGGAAGATACATCTTCGGAAACAGCCTGGGGGTTTTTTCGACTTCACTGGAAATTCTTTACCTGTCACTTTCTCGGCTATTCCTCCACAGCCATCATATTGTTTTCCCTCCTGAGCTGGATGCCTGCGCTGTTCTTAAGGTACAGACATTTTTCCCATCAAAGCGTCGGGGAAATTATGGGGCTGACAGCTATTTTCTGCGGATGTGCAGGAGCATATGTCAGCGGGCGGCTTATTGATTTCCTTGGCCGTCACAATCATCCATTTCCAGCAGCCACAATGGGCATTACCGGTGCCCTGTCTGCCCCCGCATTGCTCTGGGGATCTATCGCTTCACCGAATATCCCGTTTGGTATCATGCTCTTTGCGATGTCGTTCTTTTGTGCCGCACTGCCGATGCCGCCGTCAGCCATTGTCTTACAACAGTCGGTTCCAAAAACATTCCGATCCCAGTTTTCGGCAATACTGCTTTTCTGTAATGCGCTAATTGGTCTGTCGGGGGGCTCAATGCTGGTCGGATATCTCGATGACCATGTGGCCGGCGTCGCAATTTCCTTGCCGTTGGTAACATGTGGCGGCGGCCTGCTGGCGGCGTTGCTACTTTATGGCTCGACCCGGTTTGATAAAAAGGTTCTTTTTTAAAAGAAAGAACCGGAAAACTTGCCTGGGTTTATGAGCAAAATGTTTCCTGCAGATGCTTCCACAGCAGTTGTTCTCCCTGCCCGGCGGCACAGAACAGAACGCTGGACCAGCGCTCGGTTCTGGTCTCTCCCTGTGTCTGGATTTCACGATAGAATGCCAGCATCCCCCCCTCGAAAGCATGAAGAACTTTCACGTCCTCGATTTCCATGACCAGGCCCGGACGACTGCCACGAAGCGAGGGCAGGACTTTCGTAAACATTTCGAACGTCACCAGACGCCCGGCCGCCCCCACCATCATGTAGTCCGGCGTCATGCGATCCAGAATATCCTTCGGATCACTGCTGCCCACTCCACAAAACCAGTCCTGAAGCAGACGATGAAGTTCGATGATCTCTGCGGATGCAGCGCTTTCAGTATTTTGCATGAACGTGGTCTTTCGTAAAAACAGATTAGGGGTTCATCAGAACAGAGTGCTTTGGAAATGTCTCGGCCCATCCACTTTTCAGGGGAGAAATAAACACGTTTTCCGTTCGTGTCCGAGCAATTTTCCAGACACCGTCTTCGCGACGGAACAGGTTGTTCAGCCGGCTGGACCGTAGAAGCGAGGATCCATCACTAAAGATCCAAGGTTGGCAATGAATCCACTGTCCGTCTGCATGATCGCCGTGAACATGGATCTGTTCCGACGTCAGATAATGCACGTTCAGCAGAAGTTCGGGGTCACGCTTTTGGCTCCAGAAAGCCTGAAAATGCGACCGGATTGCATTCTTGCCGACGCAGCGGCCGAACTGGTTGTCATAATACTCGCCGACACCTTCCCAGACTGCATCTTCAGTATACAGGTCCATAATCCGGTCCACGCGCTGCCCATCGTCTTTCACATCAGCTTCAGGGCAGGGTGTGTCGCACAGGAACATGTAACGCGCCTGGATCCTGCGGATGTCAGCCTCTGCTTCCAGTGTGACAACACGCTGTTCCAGCATTTCCAGTCGCGTCAGAAGTTCACTCATGACCGGTATCCTGCACGCAAATGGAGGGAATGGGGCGTGCAGGAAAAAGCGTTTCAGCCCATGTGGCATAATCCAGCAGGGATTCATCCTCACCAAATGCGCCCAGAAGCTGAATCCCGACTGGCAGGCCGTTTACACCCGTAAAGCCGGGAAGCGTGACGGTTGGCAAACGCAGAAGCGTCCATATGCGGCTGAAAATCGGGCTACCTGTCCCGTCTTCTTTCTTTGGCGCCTCCCCAGGAGCCGCAGGAGCCAGCAACAGATCATAACGCGTAAAAACATCGGCAATCTGTGCACGCAACCTGTCTGCTTCCGCGAGAGCCTGCCGATACGTCGCATAGTCGATCGCACGTCCCGCTTCGATCAAGCTGACAATCTGGCTGCTAAGCAAGGCGCGTTGCTCGGCATATTCCCAGCCCAGCGCCTGGCAGGCCTCATAGCTCATGATCGTCACATGCAGGTCAGCAGCGGCTTTGAATACAGACAGATCGACGTCTTCAACAGTTGTCTCTCCACCCAGGCAGGCACCTGCCTTTTGCAAAGCCATACGGGTCGAGTCCTCAGCCTGATCCCACCAGGGCGTACGGCAGACTCCTACCCGCTTCGGGACAGCGGATTTCACCGTACTGGCAGTCGGAACCGGCCCTTTTAAAACGCTGTCTGCAAGAACCGCTGTTTTAACATCCGGCGTAATTGTGCCCAGCGTATCAAAAGACGGTGCCAGTCCTTTGATTCCCGCCCCGGCATAACGTCCATAAGACGGTTTGAACCCCACCACGCCGCAATAGGATGCAGGCCGTGTAAGAGAGGCTGCCGTCTGGGACGCCAGTCCGATGTCGATCATACCGGCTCCCACAGCCGCCGCCGAACCACTCGACGACCCCCCTGGCGTGCGTGAAAAATCATAGGGATTGACTGTCGGACCATCCCGGAAAAAAGCAAATTCCGTTGTCACCGTCTTGCCGACACACAGGGCCCCGGCCGCCTTGAGCTGAGTGACACATGCGGCATCATTTGGAGTATGATGCCCTGCGTAGATCGGTGATCCATGCGCTGTTGGGTAATAGGCCGTGTCGATGATATCCTTCACCCCGACACTGAGGCCCGAAAGCGGCCCCTTTGGTGCATTACCGGCGTCATGGCGCAAACGGACCGGATCGTAAGAGCTGAAAGCCTGAATGCTGACTTCGTGACGTTCAATCCGCGCCAGAAGAACGATGGCAGTATCGGGAGTATTTTCGCTCATCGGGAGCCTCTTTTCCGGATAGGGAAGAATTCAGGCGAGAAGGTCGAACGTGCCTCGATAATAAAGCAGAGGAGGCATCTCGCCATCCTCGTTCATTGTGATGTGCACGGGACGGGCGAGGAAGATTTCATGTGTTCCACCCCGCAGGGTCTCAATGACTTCCACCCCGATCTGCACCAGGGCATCACGAACAAAACACGTACCATCATCGTGGCGGATACAGTGTTCGTCCATGGATTTGGCATGGGACGGCATGGCGAAATGCCGGGCAATGCCTTCCTGCGAATTCGTGAGAATACTGATGCCAAAGCGCTGGCTCTGCTCGATAGCCCGGCATGTCGCGCTTTTGCGGTTCAGGCAGATCAGCAGCGTCAGCGGATCAAGTGAAACGGAACTCAGGGCACTGATCGTTGCCCCCTGCTCTCCCTCATCCGAAGTTGCCGTCACCACAGCGACACCTGTCGCAAAATGTGCCATCGCCTTGCGAAAAACGTCTGAAGTTACGCTCGTCATGCCTTATCTCCTGTCCAGAGCGGTCCACGTTCCTTGCGCATCTTGCGCACAGCGGCATCAAACATCCTGTCTGCCGCCGATGATCCGGAAATCAGGGTGGCGGCGTCTCGCGCGCATCCCCGTTTGATATCGTCGGAAATCAGCACATCCGGACCAGGAATCTGCCCTGCATGACACTGAATTTCCGCAGCACGCTGCACGATCCACAACAGGAAGAACGTGCGCGCCACATCAGCTTCTCCTACGGCAATGCCATGATTGCGCAGAACGAGAACATGCTTGTCGCCCAGGCTTTCGAGCATCCGGGGGCGCTCTTCGTCATAAAGGGTGATGCCTTCGAAGGCATGATAACCCACCCGCTCAAAGAGCTGCGCGCCGTAAAAATTATCATGGCTGAACCCGGCCTGCTTCATTGCCACGGCACAGACTGCGTTCGTATGGGTATGGATGACACAGTGAATATCATCACGGGCAGTATGAATGGCGCCATGAAGGGCAAAGCCGGCAGGATTGGGTTTGTGTTCTGCCTCGGTGATCAACTGCCCGTCGGCATTAACGACCAGCAGGTTGTCAGGCGTCACCTCGTCGTAATTAAGACCAAACGGGTTGACGAGATAACGTGTTGGCGTGCCCGGAAGGCGGACGGAAATATGATTGAAAATCATCTCCGTCCAGCCGTAATGATTGATCAGATGATAGCACTCGGCCAGCCGTACTCTCAGCTGCATTTCTTCAGTCGTCATGTCCATCGTCATGATCGTATTCCCTGTGCCTGCACGCGTTGTGCGGCCTTGAAGGTTGCCAGTTCAAGAACGGTTGACGTAACGGGCATCGGCACATCATGCGCCTGCCCGATTTTCGCAATTGTCCAGCCGATTGCATCCAGCTCCAGTATGCGCCCCGCACAGTAATCCTGAAGCATCGAGGTACGGTGTGGACCTGCCTTCGCAATGGTGTCCCGGATCTCATCCACGTCATGCAGGTTGGAAAGACCGCAGGCAGTCCCGACTGCGAGGGTTTCTTTAAGGATGTCAGCAATAACAGTCTCTGTTGATACTGCGCCTGCCAGAGTGGAAAGGCTGGCTTCACAGACCACCGAAAGCGGATTGGTCGCCAGATTGGCAGCAATCTTGTTCCAGATATCGCATCGGATCTGCGGACTGGACCGTGCCGTAATCCCCGCCTGCTGCAGGACATGAAGGACATGGCTCAACCTGTCATCAGGCGTGCCGTCCACCATCCCCAGAACCAGCATCGGAGCGCGGGCGGAAGACACCACTCCCGGTGCCGTCTGTTCTGTCATGGCATAAGCCACGGCGCCGACGAGGCAGGAGCGAGAAAACAGGTCTGACAGGCGTCCATCTGGATCCAGCACAGGTGCCGCTGCCTCAAACGCTCCGTTTGGGTCGGTGGCCATCCACCACGGCAGACCATTCACGACCGGAATGACAAGCGTCTGACGGCCAACAGCATGCCTGACGGTTTCAGCCAGTTGAGGTAACTGGTGAGACTTTCCAGCCAGCAGGATCACATCCTGATGACAGTCCGGCGCTCGCGTATCCGCTATGGGATGGCAGATACTGCGGTCCTGTCCATCATCCAGAACCAGCCCGTTTTCGTGCAATGCCTGAAGCGTTGCACCCCGCGCCACGACCGAAAGGGAGGCCTCTGTCCGCGCCAGCATCGCGGCCAGGGTTCCCCCCAGCGCTCCAACACCTGCGACGCAGATTTTCAGCCCTGCCATTACAGATCCACAACCAGCAACGGCGACTTTGCGCGCGAACAGCACAGTGCGATCTGGTCAGTCCGTTCATCTTCAGTCAGATACTCGTCCCGGTGGTCAGGGTCGCCTTCGAGAAGGTCAACAACACAGGTCCCGCAGATCCCCTGCTCGCAGCTGACCGTGACCTTCACGCCTGCCCGTGCCAAAGCGGTGGTAATGGGTTCGTCTGCACCAACCTGCACCCGGACGCCGGCTTTTGCAGCCAGAACCTCGAATGTTTCTCCTCCACTGATCGAAAGTGCGGAAAAAGCTTCCAGGTGGATCTGCGCTTCCGTCAGGCCAAGAGCAAGGGCTGCCTCCTGCACCCCATCCATCAATGCAACCGGACCACAGGTATAGACATGTCCACGTCCAATGCCCTGCAGCACAGAAGACAGATCAGGCCGGGACGTGGACGGATTACTCCGGTCATGTATCTGCACACGGTCAGCAAAAGACGAAGCCTGCAGGAAAGCTGCAAAGGCAGGATCGCGCGCGACATAGTGCAGGGTGAACGGCACATTTCGGTCACCAAGCTCATGCGCCATGGCGATCAGAGGCGTTACTCCAATCCCGCCGCCAATCAGGACATCAGGCCCTTCGGACGGCACCAGTGGAAACAGATTGCGGGGTGCACCGATTTTGAACACGGCACCCGGCCTGACTGTTTCGTGCACGGTGCGTGAACCGCCCCGGGAATTTTCTTCCAGGAGCACGGCCAGACAGTACCGTGTCTTATCTGCCGGATCGCCGCACAGGGAGTACTGGCGAACAAGGTCATCTCCCAAAATCAGGTCGATATGCGCACCTGCCTCCCAGGCCGGCAGTTCGCCCGTTACGGGAAACAGATCGAAAGACAGGACTTTCCCGATCAGTTCACATGATCCGACACGGACTTCGATCGTCTGTGTGCTCATCGCATGTACAATCCGCTGTTGATGTCGATTGTGGAGCCCGTGATAGCCCCTGACAGGGGATGCGCCAGTTCCGCGACCATGCGCGCCACGGAAAGCGGGTTGCCGAGCTGCCCTGTAGGCAGTCCGGCTATCAGCCCCGGCATTTTCTCGGCACCGATTGTCTCCGCCACGGATGGAAGATCCAGCGGCCCCGGAGCAATCGCATTCACCGTGATGCCAAAGGGGGCGAGGTCGCGTGCGAAAACTTTCGTCAGTGTATGGATCGCGCCTTTCGAGGCTGCATAATGCGCACCCGTTGCCGTGCCGCCGTTTTCACCGGCCAGTGACCCTATATTGACGATCCGCCCCGGAGCGTTCTGCGTCCGCAGCCTGCGCGCAAATCGCTGACATCCCAGAAACGTGCCGCGCACATTGACCGCCATGACCGCATCGAACGTATTGATATCGATCTCGAGAACCTTCTGCGCCTTCATGACTGCGGCATTGTTCACCACGAGCCAGGGCAGGCCGAAATGCCGTTCCACCGCATCCAGGCCGGCCTCAACCGAAGCTTCGGACGCAACATCCATTTTCAGGGCAAACGCCTGATCGCCCCAGTCCGCGACAGAAGCCTTCGCGGAATCAAGATCCAGATCAGCCGTAACAACCCTGTATCCCTCGGACAGAAGATGCCCGGCGATACAGGCTCCCAGACCCCGCGCAGCCCCTGTGACCAGTGCAACCCGGCTCAAAGGATATAACTCACAGCGGTCAGCGCCTCGGTTGAGATCAGCAGACGCACGACCTTGAGCGCGATTTTCAGCCCGTCCTCAGTCATTTCCAGACGATAGTTCAGGTTGGCGGCATAGTCATGAACGCGGCCCTGTCGAAGTTCCTGAAGCATCTGGGCGCAGCGCAGGGTGCAATGCGTGTCACTGCTCTCCAGCATCCGGTAACGCGACAGAAGCCGGACTGTCCGTGCCGGGGGCGCTGCAGAAATAGAACGACCGCTCAACAGCCGTACGACGCGCTTTTCACGCATCTCGGCATCGTCATAAGCGTAATTCAGAACCTTCTCGAAATCTTCCACATCGGGGTCAATCGGAACGACATAGCGCCCTTCTGGCGTATAGAGTTTCAGCCAGTCGTGAAAATCGCCATGGTCGAGCATGTCAGCTTCGAGCGTGATAAGTGAAATGGCATCCTGTAGCGTAATGCTCATGCCCCTGCCTCCTCCGACATCGCAATCAGCCATTGTCTGTAGGCTGCCCGCATCCCTGTTTCGGCACTGACGTCGCTGAACAGATTTCCATCCTCACGCCGTGCTTCATGGCCAAGACCACGATTCAGCAGGATGGAAATATCCTTGCCCGCCAGTGATCCGCGCTGCACCCGGTCCCACGCTTCTGCATCATCGGGAGTTCCGAAGCCCATCGGACCCTGAAAATGTTCGTGAAGCCGCAGACGCGCTTCATTGGCAATATCAGGACCGCCATCCATACCAATGGCGATATGGCGGATTTCGGTCTCGGTTACACTCAAAGGCCGCAGGACCCGGAAAAAGGCCATGGAACAGGCAAGGTTCGGGAAAAGATTGAGATTGAAACCCGATCCACCTACGGCACGTACGATCTTGCGGACCTGCTCGTCAGGATAGTCCTTGGCCAGTTCCGCGGCCAATTCAGCAAAGCGCTCCGGAATAGGGGCATCAAGCCCTTCATCCAGATCAACCAGCTCCGGAATCATGACCATGACCGAGTGCCCATGCCCCAGGTCTTCAACAAAACCTGCACCTTCAACAAAATCGAACGTATTCTGTGTTTCCGCATCGACGGAATCCAGAAAGGACTTGTGGACGATCGGAAAGTGATAGGCGTCCGTTGTGTTTTCGAGCTGGATCTTCCAGTTGCCCGGGAAGGTGAACTTGTGTTCACCCATCGTCTTGACCGGCCAGCCGGCCCCCTGCTTCATGAAGAGATCAATCCAGGGCTTCGCACGGCCCAGCCACTCATCGAGGGACATGATATCCTTGTCGAAGCTGGCAAAGATCAGCCCGTTATACTCCTCGACCTTCAGGGAGATGAGCGGCAGTTTGGACTTGTCCAACTGCCCCGTATAGCCCTCCTGATGAGGAACCCCCCGAAGAGCACCATCCAGACCATATGCCCAGCCATGATAGGGGCAGACGAAACTGGCCGTCTTGCCATGCTTGAGCTCACATACCGTCGCGGCACGATGCCGGCAGCGGTTGAGCATGACATGCACCACACCCTTGCGATCACGCGACACTATCACCGGGTGAGACCCGACGAATGTCGTGATGAAGTCACCGGGTGCCGGCAGATCACTGCGATGCGCAACCCAGATCCAGTTGTGCATGAAGATGCGATCCATCTCCATGTCATACAGATCCGGATTGCTGTAGATCGAACCATCGGCACGGTCGTCGTCCAGAAGGCTCTTGGGATCGGGCAGGCCCTGCATGTGAAATATTTCCCTTGTTATAGTCTGCAATGATGTTTCGCGGAAATTCAGGAACAAGCGGAATTCATGGATAACCAGGTCGGTTTCCCCGCCCCAGAATGACACGTCCCGCGGCTTCGTAATTGCCTTTCGCCATGAACGCATGCTGTGCAACGACACTGCAGTCCTGCATGCAACGTCCCAGAATATGCTCACTCTGCACAGCAGCGATGCCACCAAGCTCGAAGCACATGCGTGCGACCTGCGCGGCCACCTGGGCAGCATGCGTGGCCGCCAGACGAATACGGTTGGCAAGCGTTTCGGGTACGGTCTGTCCCTCCAGAAGCAGGCCCCAGGCTTCTTCTGTTACACCGTAGAAAAAAGCCCGCGCCGCCGAGAGCAGCGCTTCAGCTTCGCCAACAACAGCCTGGACATGAGGACGATCCGCCATGGTAGGCGCACCAGTAATGGAACGGCGTTCCGCTGCCATCGCCGTTACTTCATCCAACGCCCGACGTGCACAGCCCAGCCCCACGACCGTTAGCACCTGTGCCGCCAGTCCCAGAGACGGATACTGATAGACCGGTTTGTCCAGCATCGGCTTGCCGCCACGAATGAACGTCCATTCCTCGGCTACCGGGACATTTTCAACGACGACATCATGACTACCCGTACCGGCAAGGCCAATTGTGTCCCAGGTTTCCTCGATCCGGACGGAAGAGGCAGGCATGACAGCGGTACGCGGCAACCCGCCACTCTCGCCAGCTACGGCAATACCAACCCCGATCAGTGACGCTCCGGGGCTGCCGCTGGCATAAGGCCAACGACCGTTGACGATGAAATCATTGCCGACGCGCTCCGCAGCCTGGGGAGGGAAAATGGCACCGGCAAAAACAACATCGGGGCCATCCGCGTAAATCTTTTCCAGCGTCGATATGGGCAATGCAGCCAGATAGGTTGCTGAAACTCCAAAACTTGCGACCCAGCCTGCAGAGGCATCGGCGTGGGCAATCGTTTCGATCAGGCTGAGAAATGCCATCGGAGAAGCCTCAAGCCCTCCGAAGCAGTGTGCCACAAGTGCACGATAAACACCCGCCTTGCGAAACCCTTCAACGATATCCTGCGGAATACGGCGGGCTTTGCGGAATTCCAGCGCACGCTCCCGGATCGTTTCCAGCAGTGGCGTGAGTGCGGGATCTTTCAGGAGTTCACCTGACTGCCCATCGGAAACATGCTTCAACATCAGATGTCCTTGTTCAGGAGCAGCTTTAGCTCCAGCGGCGATCCATGATTGTTACGCTATCGGCATTTAGTGGATTATTCCACTACTTTTCACAAAAATTTCCGCTGGTGTCTGGAAGCAGCCCAGCGGAAAAGTGTCAGAATGCGACCCCGCCCTGAATGTACCACTGACGACCGCGGTCGAAGGATTTCTGGTAGTTTCCAAAGCTTCCGGAATAGCTGCTCCAGGCCATGAATTTCTCGTTCGAAGCGTTATCCAAGCCAACCATGGCGTTATATTTCTGGTTTGCACTAACCCAGCGCGCGCTCATGTTCACCGTTATATACTTGGGCTGTATCAGCGCGTTGTACATGATGGCATTCAGATTGGCATTGTAGCGGGACCGATAGGTGGCATCTACCCGAGGGGTAAGGCTACCATACTGACCCAGGTCGATCCTCTTCGAAACGCCAGCATTGGCCGTCCATTTCGACACAAGGACAAACATGGAGTTCAATCCAAGCCCCTGCACACTTGCGGTTAGGCTCGTGTAATGCGCATCCGTTTCCCCAACGGAACCACTTACCGTCCAACCGTCTCCGAGCGCATACTGACCTTCAAATTCAAAACCCGAGATATGGGCTTTGCCTGCATTGGTATAGTATGGTCCGATATGCGTGGCATCAGACACCAGAAGCTGCACGTCATCATAAAAAGTGAAAAAGCCAGCGGCACTGATACGCAGACGATGGTTGAGTCCGTAAAACTTCAGCCCACCCTCGAAAGTATTGACGCTTTCCGGACGAAATGAAGGAGGAGCATTGGTAATATTCGTCAGGCGCTGCGTAAATCCGCCCCCCTTGAACCCTTGTGAGAACGTTGTGTATCCCATCAGTTCCGGCGTAAACTGATAGGAAAGATTGACCATTGGCGTCCAGCGCGCATTGTTGTTGTGATAGGACTGATACGGAACAATGCGGGTTCCAACAGGCGTGGAAACGATGGGGGCACCAATAACTTTGGTAATATACTGATCAGGAGTAAAAGTTTTGTTGTCTTCCGTGTAACGCACACCTGCCGTAAATGTCAGCTTTTTGGTGATATTATAGGTTTCCTGCGCATAGGCAGCATAGTTCTTGTCCTTGAAATATCCGCCACTTTGCAGACTTTCGACATAAAACTCCGTCGGATTTACGTCCGCTCCACTTTGGGAAAAATAGTAAACACCGGCTGAATAATGAAGCCTGTTACTAAGAGCATGCCCGTTGACCTGAAATTCTTCAGAAAACTGCTTTTCGAGATAATGATCCGTAACGTAATTGATCCCGATAGGAGAAGAATCACGATCCTGGGCAAACGCACCGACTGTTTTGCGATAGGCCGTAATGGACTTCAGATCGAAATACTGGGAAAGTTCGTAATCAACAGTGCCCGAAGTCGACCAGCTTGTCAGATTCGAATAATCGGGCTGGCTACCATAGTTCGTGTTCTTGCTAAAATAGCTGGAGTTGTAACAACCTGCGCCCGGACAGTTTAGCAGTGTTCCCCCATGCATAGCGTTGTTAAGCGCTATCATGCTGCCCGTCGCATTCGGATTAACGCCTGTTGTCACATACGGGGCGCCATTACTCCGGTCGCGCGTCCAGTCGCCGCGCAGAGTAACATTCAGCTTGTCGATGGGATGCCATCGCAAAGCACCTTTATAAACCTGTGTGTCTTGGTTACCGAGTTCACGCTGGTTTTTCTGGTTAGGAGCATGCACGTAACCATCCTGCATAAAACTACCAGCCGAAAAATTGGCAAACAATGTCTTGGATAAAGGCACATTGAAAAAGACACGTCCGTTAATCCGGTCAGCGGTTCCGTATTTCACGTCTGCCTTGGCTGAGAGCTGACTATTCGGTGTCAGTGATGAGACGGAAACCGCGCCACCAATAGTGTTACGACCGAAAAGTGTCCCTTGTGGGCCGCGGAGAACAGACACATTGGCAATATCGACCATGTTCAGAACCGCCCCGACGGGGCTACCGACATAGACGCCATCAACGTACATGCCGACCCCGGGATCGACGCCGAACGAGAAATCCGTCTGTCCAATACCGCGAATGAACACAGCTGCCGCATTTGCAACACCCGAATTAGATGCTACATTTCCAAAGGAAATATTCGGTGCCATATCCTGAATTTTTGCGAGAGACGTGATGCCGCGCTCGGTGAACTGAGTTCCCGTTACGGTCGTCATGGAAATAGGCGTCCGCTCAATCCGTTCACTCCGGCGCCGAGCCGTGACGGTAACTTCTTCAAGTCGCGTTGCGTTGACGTCCTTGCGTGCCACCTTATGCACAACACTCTTCTTGCCCGAAATGCCGGAGAAGGTCTTTTTGACTGTAGCTGCATCTGCCACGTTCGCATTAAGAATAAATGAGAACGCCATAGCAGAGCATCCCGAATATAGGAAAGCGACCCGGATAGCTCTGGCGGCACAACGAACGGCCGGTCTGGACGCAGTACTCGATGTTTTCAAGCGCATAATACCTGCTCCTCCTTACTGCATCGGGTCCAATCTGCGGACGCGAGATTTCAAGACGATATCGAAACATAATTACATAGGATCAATAGATCTCCAGATCGCTCGGATTCTGTGAGTTCGTTGCCTACCCGGATTCTTTCGACAGCCTCAACGCCAATATCTTGTGAAGTTTCCACTGAAATGTCTACTTGATTCGTTGCGAATCCGGCATATTAAGTTATGCGACAGACGCAGATATTTCTGCAATCCGGCACAAGTGACAGACAGGCTATATGTCTGCACGCTCCCTCTTTGAGGTGGCATATGCATTGAGGATAATTTTTATATTGCCCTCAATGCACAAAACTTATTTATCAATTCTGAGGTCGATTTAACGCCAAATAACCAGCAGACCACTACACCACAAGATTAAAATCTATGGCTTAGGTTCCCATTCCACGGAAGCATTAATAATAAATATATAAATTGATTGTTTTTATCCTCGTTCAGCATCAATCAATGATTGCGGCTTATGAGGAAATTACGGATTTTTTCTATTTCAGAGGGCTTTAAGACCTCAGAAAATTTTGGCATCCCATAATTTGCCAAGGCTCCTCTTCCAACCACAGCATGGAACCCCTGCACACTCTCAAGAGCTCCGGACCACCGCAGATCAGGCAGAACACCGCCTGAAACCGCATTATCGCCATGGCAGGCCATGCAGTAATTCTGATAAATTCCGTAGCCTTCCTGAGCTTTTTTGGGATCAAAGGTCTGTGCTGTTTTGACAGGACGCTGTGACTGACGTGTCTCCGGTGGAAGGCTGTCATGTCCATTGAGGGCAAATACTAGAAGCCGGGAATGATTGATGCTTGTATTCCTGATCCGCGCAAGTGCCCCACCCATCAACGGAAATGCTCCGCCCCAGCCGACTTCTACCGCCACATACTGCGTTCCGTTTACGGTATAGCTCACCGGAGGTGCTACAATTCCTGTATGCGCATCAAACTGGAAAAGTGTTTTGCCCGTATTGGCATCATAAGCCTCAAAAGTGCCCGTAGAGAGGCCTTGGAAAACCAGATCTCCGCCTGTTGCTAACACACCACCATTCCAGGGCGCACTATGCTCTACCCGAAACGCCGGCTTTCCAGCGACGGGGTCCCAAGCCAGAAGCCAACCCTGAACGGTTTTGGAAACATCCTCCAAAACTTTCGGATCAGCCGGAAGCCCCGTCATGTCGATGCCGAGATTGACTCCAATCTTGTGCAACTGCATGTGTTCATTGGCCTTAAACGGCTCTGGCAGCTGCTGAGCGGGAATATAAACGTATCCGGTCCGCGGACTATAAGCCATCGGCGCCCAATTATGGCCTCCCAGCGATCCCGGAATGCCAAACCATGTCTTGCCGCTGATCGACCACATGGCATCAGGTACAATATCCGGGCGTCCGGTCTTTGGATCAAGGCCTTTGGCCCAATTCTGGAACGTATACGGCGTGCCAGACAGGAACTCGCCTGTAGCTGCATCCAGCATGTAGAAAAAGCCGTTCTTTGGCGCCTGCACCAGAACATGACGCATCTTTCCCTTGATCGGCAGATCCAAGATCATCATGGGTTGAGATGCCGTAAAATCCCATTGGTCTTTTGGGGTCTCCTGGAAATGCCATACATATTCGCCGGTTTCCGGTCGCACTGCGACAATACTGGCCAGAAAGAGATTGTCCCCCACACCATTAGAGCGGAACTTGTAATTCCATGGGGAGCCATTTCCGACCCCCAGATACACCAGGTCCGTGACCGGATCGTAAACAATGGAGTCCCATACAGTTCCCCCACCACCGGAATGTATCCACCCGCCGGTCGGGCTCCATGTCGGATACGCCAGCGAAGAAAGCGCTTTGTCAGACGCTGCGTGATCGGGGACATTTTCCGGCGCGGGAACCGTAAAAAACCGCCACTTCAGTTTTCCCGTGACTGCATCGAATCCTGAGACAAAACCCCGCGCTCCGAATTCGGATCCCCCATTGCCGATGATGACCACATTCTTCGCAATCCGCGGTGCACCATCAATCGTGTAAGAACGGATGTCCCCCAGTGTCTTGTCCTGCGGGATCGTGTTCACACTCCAGATCAGTTGCCCGGTTTTGGCGTCCAGTGCGATTAGCCGCCCGTCAAACGTACCGACATAAACACGACCATTCTGATAAGCCACTCCGCGATTGACCGTATCGCAGCATCCTCTGCCCGCAACAGTTCCTGGCACCTTGGGATCATACCGCCACAGGACACGCCCTGTAGCTGCATCAAGGGCTTCAACCTTGCTCCAGTTTGTCGTGGTGTACATAACACCATCAATGATCAACGGCGTTGCTTCCTGCCCTCGCAGGCTATCAAAATCCTGATGCCATACCAGCCCTAGCTTTCCGACATTTCCCGTATTGATCTGGTTCAGGGGACTGTATCGCTGCTCGAAAGCCGTGCGCCCATGCTGGGGCCAGTCATCGGGCGAACCGACACTGCCCTGCGCAAGCGCTGATCCACCTGAAAGTACAGTCGCACAGCACAGAACGAGCGCCGTCAGGGGAAAAATTCTAGCCATCCCGAGTCCTCTCAATGCTGGATACAGATGGATTTGGTTTCGGTGAATGCGTCCAGCCATGCTGTTCCAAAGTCACGCCCGATGCCGGATTGTTTGATCCCCCCAAAAGGCATGTTCGGATCAATCATGACGTGGCTGTTGATCCACACCGTTCCCGCTTCCATGCGGGGTGGCAGCTTCATCGCTGCTTCCAGATTGTTCGTCCACAAACTCGCAGCCAGTCCGAAATTTGTATCATTTGCTTTTGCAAGGGCTTCTTCGGCGCTGGACACCCGTGTCAATGTCATGACAGGACCAAATACTTCTTCTCGTGTCAGGGCCAGCGTATCGTCGGGATTGAGAACCAGCGCAGGGCGAATATAGAACCCGTCCCCTTCCGGGGCCTGCGGGCCTCTCAGCATCTCTGCCCCTGCCTCACTGGCACGGTCCAGATAGGACTGGACTTTCCTCTGCTGCGGTCTGGACACTACGGGATTGATAAATGCCGTCGGATCCATTCCCGGTCCGATACTCATTCCCGACAGGGCGCTCTCCAACCCGGCAGCCACGCTGTCAAACAGCGGCGCCTCCACATAAATCCGCGAGCAGGCCGCGCAGACCTGACCCTGATTGAGAAAGCCAGCCATTGTCAGACCATTCACGGTCCGCTCGATGTCAGCATCAGCCAGCACAATGGCAGGATTCTTGCCGCCCAGCTCTAGCGAAACGCGCGCCAGCCTCGAGGCGCATTGCTCTGCAATCTGCTTTCCTACGGGGGTCGAACCCGTAAACGTCACCTTAGCAACATCCGGGTGGCTGACCAGACCTGCACCCGCCACCGCTCCCATTCCCGTCAGGACATTGAAAACGCCGTCAGGCACGCCGGCTTCAGTGGCCAGCTGCGCAAACCACAACATGGTCAGCGGTGTGATTTCAGAAGGTTTGACGACCACCGAACACCCGGCAGCCAGAGCCGGAAGAACTTTCCATACCCCGATCAGGAGCGGAAAATTCCAGGGCACGATGCCCGCCACCACGCCAATCGGCTCCTTGCGCGTATAAGCAGTATAGCGCGCACCAGGTGGCATCGCGATGGAGACATCCAGGCTCTGACCGGTGATCTTGGTTGCCAGACCTGCCACATACCGGATCCAGCTCTGCGCGCCTCCGGCTTCAAGAATTCGGGACAGCGTAATGGACTGCCCCTGTTCCAGGGTTTCAAGCTGGGCGAGAATCTCTGCATCACGCTCTACCAGATCAGCAAGACGCAGCAGGATCCGTTCACGTTCGGAAGGGTGCATGTCGCGCCAGACGCCTTTGTCAAAGCTGCGCTTTGCCGACGCAACCGCGTGCTGGACATCGTCAAATCCGGCATCCGCCACAGATGACAGGACTTTCCCTGTCGCAGGATTGAAAACGGGCAGACGCGCCTGAACGCTGGAATCGACCCATTGACCATCAAGGTAAAGGCCGTGCTTACGGTCCAGAAACATCTGAACGTCAGGAAGAACGGATGTCACGGTCATAGGAATTCTCTCGTTTTGCACGCGCTATGGCAAAAGGACCAAAGCGATACATCTCGATGCTACTCCGGAATGGTGGATAATTCCACTTATTATCGAGTTTTTGTTTCACGTGCCTTATGCGCACGGAAACACCCCGTGACCTGGGGTTACGACCTTTTGTGCAGTGAGCAGACGTTGCGACAGATTTCAGTAGATATTGTCGTAGATCCGGCGGGTCATCGCCATGAAGGCCTGTATCTCCTCATCCGACGCGTCGCCGAAAGCACGTTCGAAAATATGCCCGGCCTTGGCACGAACCTGAGAGAGCGCAGCCCTACCCTTCTCGGTCAGGCGGACTTCCGTCACCCGGCCATCCGTCTGGGAGACGCATGTCCTGACCAGATCCTCGCTTTCCATCCGATAAATCAGCTTAGTCATGGTAGACACACGGATCACCGCAAGATCCGCAATCCGGCTTATGGTCGCAAACTCATATTCATGCAGAATATTCAGGACGCGCCAGCGCGGCACATCCATTCCAATCGGTTTTAGATGCGCGTCCATTCGCAAATGATAGAGTCCGACCAGACGAGATAGATGAAAAAACGGCGATGTCTCTGGAGAGAATGCAGGATCGCCGGGATGCGCCTGCCGCCAGGTCTTGCCACGTCTCAAGTCATATTCCTATCAGATCGGTCATGAATATTACGACTAGCCGATAGTTTCAGAACTGGGAAGAATGATCCTCCACAACCTCATGCATCCCACTCCGATACAGCGCCATTGCAGATCCCAGCGCAAGCAGGAAAACATACACCATGATCCCCGTAACACTGCCCGTTCTGTAATACAGCACGGTCGCTAGGAACGGAGAGATCCCTCCTGCCAGGGTGGAGCCCAGTTCATGCGCCAGCGCTACTCCCGAATACTGGCAAAATGGGGGAAAGAGGCGCTCAAGCAGTATGGGCTCCACCGCGATCATGGGGGCATGGCCCAACATCATGATTAAAACAAACCCTCCAATCACCGCGACAGGCTGTCCTGTAGACACCACCCAGAAAAATGGCACTGTCAAAAGGACGAGAGCACAGATACCCGCCAGATAGACCTGTGCAGCCCCGAACCGTGTTGAAAGCCACCCGAAGAAAGGCATGGCAAGCCCATCTGCGATCAGCCCGCAGGTCATACCTGCAAGCAACAAACTATCCGGCACATGGTGCGCCCGACCGTAAACCAAACCGAACACCGATATCAGATAGATTCCGCCGTTCTCCGCCAGACGGATTCCCACTCCCCGGATCACCGTAAGCGGCTTCTGACGCAGGAACTGCATCAGGCGCGGCTGCCTGGCCTGTGGCAAAGTCTCTTTTCCTGAAAGCTCTCTCTGGGATCTTAGAAAAAGTCCCACTGCCACAAATGGAAGCGTTGCCAGGAAGCCAAATCTCCACCCCCATGAAAGGAAGACGTGTTCAGGCATATGTCGCAAACCCCACATCGTGGCCGTACCCAACACCATGCCCAAGGCCACGCCGGACTGGCTGAGTGCCAACGCGATGTTCCGCTGATCCGGGCGACCTGGGGGGCGGGCTTGCCCGATCACTAGGGTACTTCCAGCCCACTCCCCCCCTGCCGCGATTCCCTGCACCAACCGCAACACTAGCAGAAGCAGCGGTGCCAACAGACCGATCTGTTCGTAGGTCGGCAAAGTGCCGATCAGGGCTGTAGCACCCCCGATAATGAAAAGGGTCCAGCGCAGAGAGGTTACGGATCCGTACCGGTCCCCAATAGCTCCAAAAATCATACCGCCCAAAGGGCGCACGAGAAATCCTAACGCAAATACGGCGATCGTCTCGATTTGCGTCAGAAATGGGTCATGTTGCTGACTGAAAAAGATACGCGAAAAAACCAGCGGGGTCGCTGCCGTGTAGAGCGCAAAATCATACCATTCAACAACATTGCCTATCATCGCGCTGATCGTTGCCAGTTTTACCGTACGCACCCAGATAGCCCCCATAATTCCGTTTTTATATCGGATCGATATTTATAAGAAATTTCAACTGAAATATTTTTGGAATCCTCGTTCTCTGCTATCAGGAAAAAATCGGAAAAATCCCAATCTTAGGCTCAAGGCTCATAGCCAGAACCTGACGGTTGCAGCGAGACAGATGGCTGAGAAGAGGACGGCCGGGCATCGGTTGTAGCGTGTTGCGACCCGCCGCCAGTCCTTGAGCCTTCCGAACATGATCTCGATGCGGTTGCGTCTTTTGTATTTTCGCTTGTCGTATTTGACTGGTTTTCCGCAGGATCTCCGTCCCGGAAGGCAGGGCCTGATCCCTTTTTCCTCCAGAGCCCCCCGAAACCAGTCAGCATCATAACTCCGGTCCGTCAGCATCCACTGTGCCATAGAAAGGCTGTCCAGAAGAGCAGCGGAC
>Ga0157365_10000307_pt1 | contig 22091 bp, 17 predicted proteins | sample AttsexASBM3_FD_111478 | JGI IMG/M metagenome (GOLD analysis project Ga0157365, IMG submission 111478) | Fungus gardens microbial communities from leaf cutter ant in Ribeirão Preto, State of São Paulo, Brazil - Atta sexdens ASBM3 | ecosystem: Host-associated > Fungi > Mycelium > Unclassified ... | reverse complement strand
CCCTGCTCGATGACCCTGTCGTCAATGTCATGGTGAGCAAATGGCAGCCTGCTGACGTTCGTGCCTTTCGTGATCGCATGCTGTCCGATGGTTATGCGCCAGCAACTGCTGTTAAGCGGCTCAATCTTTTCGCAAGCATCATTCAGCATGCGATCAGTGAGTGGGATATCCATACGGTCAATCATGCCTCCGGCAGAGTTGTGAAACGTCCACAAGGCGCTGACAGGAAGCGTTGCAGGCGATTGGCCATGCTCGACAATGACGACACTCATCAGAGTGAATATGACCGCCTGGTAGATGTTGTTTCGGCCTCTGAGCATGCCGACGATGTATGGCTTGTCAAATGGTCGATCGAACAAGCCTGCCGTTTATCTGAATCCGTTTCTCTCTGCTGGAAAGACATCGATTTCCGTAGTCGCACGCTGTCGCTTGCCCGAGTGAAGAGCGAGCGACACCGGGAGGAACTCGGTCCTGAGAAACGCCCGCTGACACCTGGTGCACGATGCCTTCTCGTCGAGAAACTCGGGCAGATGCCGCACAGGCCGGAGCCGTACGAGAAGATCTTTGATATCGGCAATGAAAAGGCGTTCTCTGTCCGCTTTGGCCGGATGACCAAGCGTGCGGGCCTGACCAATCTCACCTTTCACGATCTGCGCCACGAAGCGACGTCGCGTCTCGCACGCTATCTCACGAACCCACTCGATCTAATGCGTGTCACCGGACATCGTGACTTGAAATCGCTCGACCGATATTATCAGCCCATCATGCAGGAACTTGCGGACAAGATTGAGGCGCATGAACCAGCGTCTATCGAATAGGCAGGACCTCTCTTCCATACCCACTTCCAATAACCAATATAGATTATCGGAAGTAGGTATAATCCACGAAAAATGATAGCGGATAGGACAGAAAGCGTGCCTCAGAGGCACGCTCCTGATGTGGCCGAAATTACCTCCCCGCCTACACGGTCGCGCTCGAAGCCAGACAGCAGCTTCCGCCCACAAGTTTGACTTCGCAGGCAAGCTTTGCGCGTCAGGAGAGCCGATATGTTTGCTCAGCATGCGAATATTATTTCCCGTCAATCTCAAAGGGGTTTGCTGCCCCCTCATGACTCTCCGAGCGTATCGTTTAGGCGGGACGGCAGCGTATGCGCCAAGTAGCGCAAAAGCTGCTGCTCCAATCCGGTGGTAGGAAAAATTCCGGCGATGTAACCGCCCGGACGCACAAGCACCACTCACCGACCTCGATCTCGTAAGCTTCGGCGATATCGCCATCTTCGTCGACGAGTTCATACCCCGCACCAACGGTGACAATGCGTACACCCGTAATGGCCGACGGCCGATCGTGCGGCTGGTAGCCAAGCAAGGTCCAGTGAGTTTCCTTGGAAAAATGGTGAATAGCCGTGTCCGCTGCCCCCTGTCCGCAACAGGGCACATCAGGGGCGCGATCGCCCGCCTGCCGTAGCCATCTGATCGACGACCCCAAGATCCTCGAAGATCTCCACCGTCCGGGGCAAGATGCCTTTGCCGCGTGACCCGCTGAACGGCGGCGTGTTCTGCTCAATCAGTTGGAACGAAACCCCGCGTCGGGCGAGGTCAATGGCAAGCTTCAGGCCTGCGGCTCCCGCACCCGAGATCAGCACGTCTGTATCGCCGGTTATTCCATCACGCAAAGGCTGAAAGGCTCTTCAGCAAACAGACTGACAGCGCTAACGGGACCAAAATCGTATCGAGCGGGTGCGCAAAAGGCTCAAGCAAATGCGTCGTATCGCAACCCGCTATGATAAGACCGCCTCGTCTTCAATGAGTTTCCTCAACCGCGCTGCCGCAAAACATTGGTTCAGATCTTTTGTCAGCGTGACCTAGTCCGTAGATTTCAGAACTGCGTGCGTCCCTCAGGCAATCTCCGAAAAAGGTAATGCTTTTAACAAGGCAGATGCTCATGACCCCACTGCCGCATAATTATAGAACATTTTTCGTCGTCGATAGCGTTCTCCATCATAGGAGAAAACGCGCGAAACTCAAAAATCCCATCTCCAACTACATAAAATAAAAACTCCCCTACGTCACTTAGAAAAGCGCTTGCAACGCTCTTGGCGAAGGGAACGACTTTTTGCATATCGATGGCGACCCTCTCTCTAGGAAAAATGATATTCATCCCATCCATTCCAAAGTCATTTATACCGGCAAAATAACAAATAACAGGTGTCCCAACGGGCCGATCAACGAAAAACCGATGCCAATTAATTTCGTCTTCGGGCAGATGACGTTCCTCTCTCCAATCGTAAAGGGACCATACTGACTTCTGCATGGGATTTGCGAAGCTTTTCAAGCATGGAATTTCACCACCGAACGCGTATACAAATTTAGGAATTTTTATATCAATTATCGCTGCTTTCTTTAATAGATACCACTGAGTATTGAGAGGCATGAGAGCTTTAGATACTCCTCGCATGCCTCGATCCTGAGATAATTTCTGCGCTGCATTCAATAAAGGGTCGAGAGTTGAATGTACCCACTGCTCATGATAACCAAGACTAATTACTTTCTCGAAAATCAAACTCGACTTATCCCAAAAAATCCTATTGACCACGCGATTATCTTCGAAACTTTCCATTATCCCTGAAGGGTAGTTGAGAGAAAAAATATGTGGCCAAGGAAGATATGAGATGTGGGGAATTAACAGGTCAGTCGATATTGCCTCAAAGCCTACATGAGATATGAGGAATTGAGAAAATCGATCTTTATATCCGTTGAATAATACGACGGGGTTTTTTCTCATATTTGGGTACTCCTAAGCTTTTATGTATTTTTCTTTCATACGTTCTTGCATTATATTGATTGCCGCAATAAGATCTCTATCTATATCCCAATCTTCAGTGTATTGATCGCATAGCGTACGATTTACCATGAATCCAGCGGCAAAATGTTGTAGTTTTTCGATTATCCTGCTTATATTTATATTTGGAAGCGTTGCCCAGCAATCTAAAATTTTGATAAAGAGCGAATGGCAGGCATAGTATATGAATATGGCATGTGAGTATGCTGAATTTGGTATCAAGTTACCTGACCACGGAGAGACTGGTCGAGTTTGTTTATTTGGCGAATGAAAAACACCATTAGCGTTTTCTAGAGACGTAATGAATACGTGTATGGACTCGTGCAAGAGTGATTCCATGCATGCTTCCATAGTTTTCTCTTTGATATGCGGATTTAAAAACCGTATACATCCAGGTTGACGCGATACATGCTCCGAACTCATTAGCCTTTGAACCGTACTCCTATCCGTAGAGTCATCTATTGACTTTCTTACAATAATCCTTCGAGTAAAATTTTTGATGAGAGACGCATATATAGGCTCTACTTCCTCAATGCTGTTAAGCGCTTCCTGCAACTTGTGTGCTATCGCGATACGCTCATCATCAGAAACCTCGAGACAAGGTTGACTTAAGACACCACTACGTATCTCGTGGGCCAAGGAAATTGGACTGTCGAAATCGAGAGAAATACTGCCTCCTATTGTGGTCGAACGATGCAGTCGCCAACCATTTTCTCCTTTTACGGCACGTAGATCTCCCATAGGGCTCCAGATCTCTGACAAGTTTTCGGAGAAAAGATTTGTATAGATCGGACTTGATACTAAATTATAGATAAAATGTTCTCTAGAAGCAATTTCATAAGACTCATCTATTTTCTCGATGAGTTTCTCGCCATTTACATGCTGCATCTCAGCTAGAGTCGAAGTAAATTCTGCGCTAAATAAGAGACGTGCTCGCCAAGTCTCATCAAGACTGTTATAGATGTCTAAAATATGAGCAACTCCAATACCCTGCTCCTCAGCGTGTGCGAGCCCGCTAACAAAAAGATCTGAAAATCGCTTCAGGCAAGCTATTTGTACCCTTTCCATTATCTCTGAAGAATCGTCTGCACATTCTATCACGTCCAGTATCGAATACGCATTCGGAAGCATGATATCTCTCTCTTAGTAAGAAAGGCTGCCAGCAAGCTGGCAGCCAGTTCAATAGTTAGACGTCAAACTTCTCGTGCAACGAGATGCTCGAAATCTTTCTTGCTGCGTGAACATGATCATGGTCCTCTACCGCAGCGGTACGAAGTGCAGCGGTAGAAGCTGTCTCGCGCATAGTCGACAGATCGTTAATTTTAATCACGCTCAAAGATACGGTACTATGCGAACCAAGCGTGGGAGAAGCAGACGCAGTACCGAATGACGCGGCCACCAACGCAGCCGAAAGTGCCGTGGTCGACAAGGTTTTTTTATTGACGTAGGCTTTCATGTTGAATCTCCATCATTAGGTCATAACCAGTAGATACAGATGCAATAGTATTACCATTACTAAGAAATAACATTAACCGTTGTAACGGCCGATTATACTCTGGATCTGCGCCCCTACTCCACGGCTTAAGCTATGAAGCAGCGAGCTTGGAAACGTTACCACGAGTCATTTCGAAAAGAGAACGTAAATTTTTCATCAACGTTGGATCTGCTCATATCTTATGATGGCTTGGAAGCTTGCGCCATTGTTAACCGTGATGGACCGAAGTAGGTCTTCGAGCGCGCGTCAGAGTGTTGTCAAAAATTGTGGTACCTAATTGCGAATGAGAGGCTCACTTTTGAAAAACGCCGTCTCGACGACGCCCCGTGCGCGACTACGAGCGCCGCATCGACGTCTCACAGGCCATGATCCTCGTCGCGATGGGCGCCAATCTTAACCGCCGAAACGCTCACTCGTAACTTTCCATACAGGCTCTAAAAAGCGTTTTATTGTGTAAAAAAAATCAAGTCTAACTTCGCCAAGGTTTCAGAGCACAACCTTTTTGTTTACCAGCCAGCACGATCGAGAGCGGCGACGGGGGCTTGAAGGGGCTCCCATCCCCGCTTTTGCGCCTGGCGATAGGCGCTATCCGGAGCATAATGCGGCGTGGACGGGAGAAGATCGGCCGCCTGGAAATGACCGGTCGCCGCCAGCAGCGTGGCCTCCGCTACAATGGTGTCATGACGGCTCGTGGCGAGTTCGACCTGTGCAGCGCGCAGGGTCTCATCGGCATAGAGCACATCCGTCGTGCTGCGTAGTCCATAGCTGTACTCTATCTGGTAGCCCTTGAGCGCCGTCTCGCCCGCCTTGACCTCGGCGATCCCGGATTTCACCGCCTGCACGCCATGGATAACGGCTTTCCAGCTGGCCATCACGCTTTGTAGGACGCTGCGCCGTGTCAACTCGATGTTTTGCCGGGCCTGCTCATCCCTGTCACGCGCCTGACGGATCTGGGCGTTATAGAGCCCTCCGTTGTAGAGTGGCTGGACCAGGGAGACGGTCCCTGCGACCTGTTCACCATATTGTTGGCCCCTGAAAGGGGCTGCGGGACCAATCGTGCCGAAACTGCCCTGCACCTGAATCTGGGGTCCCCATTGCGAGCGTGCTGTGTCGATATCAGCGGAGGTCGCATGTTTCATCTCCTGCATTTCGGCAAGCTGCGGGTTGGCGGCGATGGCGGTCTGCACGGCTTCCGCCACACTCCCAGGCAGGCCGGGCAATTCTAAGGGCATTTCGAGCGTCTTGGGTGCAGTGCCGATCACGGCCTCGAACTGGGCTTCGGAGGCAGCCAGGGCCGCCTCAGCCTGGTTGAGCGCGACCTCGGCCGATCGACGGCGTGTTTCGGCCTGTTCGACATCGGTACGCGTGACCTGCTCGGCGGGAGTTCCGCCTAAAGTATAGCGCGCAGTGGTGAGCTTCACCTGACGGTCGAGCACGTCGAGATCGGCCTGACGTACGGCGCATATGGCGCGATCGCGCAGCACATCCATATAGGCGGTCACGGTCGAGATGAAGAGCTGCTGCTCGGTCAGCCGTACGGCATGGCCTTCGGCGCGTGACCGTGCATCGGCGGCCCTGACCTGATTGGCAACATGACCAAAGGAATAGAGTGTCTGCTTCGCCGTGACGTAACCTTCAGCATAGTTGGACGTATAGGTGCCAAGGGCGAAGGCGCTGGTATAAGGACCCTGTTGATAATTCGCGTCCATGTTGACCTGCACCGTCGGTCGCCAGCCGGAGCGGGCCTGTGCCGAGTTTTCCGTCACGGCGCGCTGGTTCGCCTGCTCGCCCAGAAGAGTGGGGTTGCTGTGATAGGCTATCGCCAGAGCCTGTTTCAGCGTCTGGGCCGTCGCAGGGCGCGAGCTGGCTCCGAGAGCAATGGACGCAACGCCCGATATGAGAAGAGCGTGACCTGCCTTGCCAGGTCGCTTGAGGCGGCAACAGCGTATGAAATCCTCCAGAGAGGCATGAGCCGACGCCATTCTTGCGCCGAGCAAGGCGTTGACCGGGGCGACATGCCTGAGGCGTGATATCACCATGGGCGTTACTCCGCTCTCAGCGCACGGGCCGGTGCGGAGCGCGCCAGACGGAGCGTCTGGCCCAGAACGGTGCAGGTGGCGATAGCCATGGCGCCGCCAATGGCCGCAAGGAAGACGCCTCCGCCTAGCGCGATGCGTTCGTCGAATCCGCTCAGCCAGCTGCGCATGAGGAAGAAGGCCACTGGCGCTGCCAGGAGACAGGCCAGCAGCACCGGGCGCAGGAAATCCTGCAGGAGCAGAACCACGACCTGTCCTGCCGTGGCGCCCAGCGTCTTGCGGATGCCGATCTCATGCACGCGCCGTGCTGCGGCAAAGGCAGCCAGACCGTAAAGGCCGAGACAGGCGATAAAGAGCGCGGCCCCGGCCCCGGCCGAGAAGAGCCGGCTACGTTTCTCATCACCCGTGTAATAGATGGCCATCTTGTCCTCGGCAGGGGAGAAATGGCTTGCGACATCAGGCAGTACCCCCGCCCAGGCGCGATCGAGCCGCTCCTCCATCACCGGGCGTGTGACCGCGTGGTAGCGGATGGCCGGTATGGGATCGACCAGACCTCGGTGCGACAGGGTGGTGAAGCGCAGCAATGTGGGGGGCAGGGCCTGACGCGGAGGGCCGAAACGCATATCGGCCATGACACCGATCACCCGAAAAACGCGATGCCCCCCCTGCAGGGTCTTGCCGATGATCGCTTCGGGTCGATCGACTCCGAAAGCATGGACCGCCTTCTCGTTGAGAATGACGCTGAGCATCGGCAAGGCGGTGCGAGTACTGTCCGGTGCCTGGCCGGAGGGGGTGGCTGGGGCAGCAGATACCGGGGCCCCCGCAGCAGATGGGGATTCGGGATTGGATTGCGTATCCGCTGGCCAGTCATCCTCCCCATGCGACAGGTCGAACCAGCGCCCCGCCAGAAGTCGCGGGCGATAAGTGTCGAAATAGCCGGGCGTGACCGTATCGAGCAGCAGCTGGGCGTTGATCTTGCCGCCCGGTGCATTATACGAGATCGTAGATCGGCTCTCGGATTGCGGGTTGGGTTTCAGCTCGCCGAGCGACACCGCTGTCACGCCGGGGACCAACCGCAGACGATCGATCATCAGGCGTTGCTGAGCCATATCCTCGGTGCCCATGGGCTGCCCGACCAGAAGACCGTCCTTGGCGAAACCCTTATCGGCATCGCGTGTGAAATCGGTCTGTTGCCCGATGACCAGCGTGCAGATGACGATACAGATGGCGATGGCGAACTGCCCTGTCACGAGGGCGTTGCGCAGACCGGTAGCGCGCCTTCCACCCGAAGGCATGCGCGTGGCAGCCAGAATGGAAGCAGGGCGATAGCCTGACAGGATGAGCGCCGGATAGAGCCCCGAGGCGAGGCCGCAGGTCAGGACCAGAGCCGGAAGAGCAAAGGCCATGAAGCCGTAATCCATGGTGATGGCCTCACCCGTCATGCTGGCCATGAAAGGCACGGCGATTTCGCACAGGGCCAGACCGAGCAGGCCTGAAAAACAGGCCAGCACCAGCGCTTCTCCCGTGAAATGAAGGAAGAGCGAGCGTCGTGGCGCGCCAAGCGTCTTGCGCAGCGCCACTTCCCGTGCACGCAACCCGGCGCGGGCGGTCGCAAGATTGATGGCATTGGCACAGGCCAGGACAAGCGCCAGCACCCCGACCAGGCCGATGCTGTCGACGACAGCCTGGCTCACGCCGTCAGACACGTTCTGGACAGTGATATCCGCAAAATGCATGGCGGCGAGGGGCATCAGCGACAGCGAATAGGTTTTGCCCGGATCGGGGCCAAGAGAGCTGCCTTCGCTGTTGCTCCCAGAGGCACGCCGGGCGACGAAGGCGGGCAAGCTCCGGTTCAGCCCGGCGATATCGGCCGTTTCACGCAGACGCACGAACACCTCGCCGCAGCTGCTTCCCCAGTTGCGGAAGCAGCTTCTCGTGTCCTGCATCGTCGGGGAGGCGGGGGTGATGATCTGAAGGCCATCCATGAAGCCGGGGGCGGGGGGCGCCTCGATCACCCCGGTCACGATGGCGCGCATCTTGACGCCGTTCTTGTTTGTGTCGAGCGCACGACCGAGCACCTGCTCGGTGCCGAACAGCATCTGCGCGGCCTCACGCGTCAGAATGGCCCCGTCAGGGCGCCTCAGGGCGTCCCGGGCCGTACCCTGCGTGAATTCAAGCGTGACGATCCGGAAAAAGGGGCTTGTGGTGATGACCTGATGCAGGGTGACCTCTCGTCCGGAGGAAACCTGCGTGCCCGCACCGGAGGCGGGCAGGGCGACGCGTATGCGGCCCTCCATATAAGGCGCGGCGGCCAAGATGTCAGGATAATCCTGGCTGAGAAAAGCGAGGGATCTGAAGCTCGCATCGCCGCTTTCATAGGGTGTGGTGCCGGGTTCGGACCAGTGCTCGTCAAGGCGAGCAATATGAGTATAGCCCTCGAATCCAGTATTGGTGGCGTATTCGTGGCGCACCAGCTGGATCAGGGTCAGGAACACGGCCAGACCCAGCGCCAGCCCGATGACATTGAGTCCGACAAAAAGCGGATGCCGTCTGGCCTGACGCAGCACGCTGGTGAGGATGGTCTTGAGCATGACGGCGCTCCTCAGATCGCGTCGCGCACGGAAACAACGACCTGCCCGTCGAGCATGTCCACCCTTCTGCGGGCGAGATCCGCATGACTTGGCGAATGCGTAACCATGATGATGGTGGCACCCTCGTCATTGAGCGCCTGCAGGATGTCCATGACTTGCGCACCGTTTTCCGTATCGAGATTGCCAGTGGGCTCATCGGCGAGGATGAGCTTCGGGGCGCCGACGATGGCACGCGCGATGGCAGCGCGCTGCTGCTGGCCACCTGAGAGCTGAGAGGGATAATGCCGGGCGCGATGGCCAATGCTGACGCGATCCATCGCCTCGGCGACGCGCGCGCGTCGCTGCGCCTTGGGCATGGCGCGATAAGTGAGGGCGAGCTCGATATTCTCTTCGACCGTAAGTTCGTCGATCAGGTTGAAGCTCTGGAAGACATAGCCGAGATTCTCCCGGCGGAAGCGGGCCAGCGCGGCTTCGTTCATGGTCGTCAGCTCCATTTGGTCGAACAGGTAAGACCCGGCACTTGGCCGGTCGATCGTGCCCAAAATATTGAGCAGGGTGGATTTACCGCAGCCCGACGGACCCATGATCGCCAGGAATTCGCCCCTTTCTATGTCGAGATTGATATCGAGAAGTGCGGTCGTCTCGACCTCCTCGGAGCGATAGAGCCGCTGGATGTGTGACAGGGTGATCAGCATAGCATCGGGTCTTTCGATTCGATTGTGCAATGGCGTGGGTCAGTGAATAACGAGATGGGCAAAGGATTTGTAGCTGTTGTAGGAGGAGGTGATCACATGGTCGCCTTCATGTAGGCCGCTCGTGATTTCCACCTGATCGGGGTTGCGCCGTCCTAAGAGAATGCTCACGCGTTCTGCGCTGCGTCCGTTCGGGGCAAGCACGAAGGCATAGCTTCCGCCACTCGCCTCGAGCCATGCGCTGTTGGGCAGGACAAGCACCGTGTGGGTCTCGCCGAGGGTGATTTTGACATCCACGCTCTCCCCGCGGCGGAGGGCGATGCGTGGTGGCGCATCAAAGACGAGTTCGGCGCGAAACTGGCCGTTCACCACCTGCGGATGAACCCGGGACACACTGAGTGCAAGGGCGGCGTCGCCGCCCGCCATAACGCTTCCGCTGGATTCTTCCGCTCCGCTATTGCCCAGGGCCGCTACGGCGCGCTCCCCACTCGCCACGCGTCCGAGATAGAATTCGTCGATCATGGCATCGAGACGGTAGGAGCCCTCGCTGTCGATCTGGCCGATCCGATCTCCTGCCTTCAGGGACTGGCCCGGTTGCAGATCGAAGTTGGTCAAGCGGCCCGAGACAGGGGCCCTGAGTACCAGCGCGTCAAGGCTGGAGCGCACCACATCGAGATTGGAGCGCAGTCTCGCGGCTTCCTCATCGATTTCTGCGGCCTGCCGATCGGCTACCCTTATGTCCTGCGCCAGCGCTTCCTGCAGGCGCCTGAGCCGACGGGCGTAATAATCGGCCTCGTCGCGATAAGACTGCACATTAGCGTCGGACTCGAAGCCCTGGCCATGAAGCTGTTCGCGTATGGATAACTCGCGCTGAGCCTTAAGGAGGTTATAGCGTGCCTCCGCCAGCTGCGTTTCTTCAGTAGTGCGGGTCTGCTGCAGCGTCAGGCGCTGGGCGCTGACCGTACCAAGCTGACTGGCGATGGATGCCTCTCTGGAGGTTACATCGAGCTGAAGCTGGGGATTGGTGAGGCGTGCAAGAACATCGCCCTGTTTGACCAGCGCACCGTCATGCGCAACGACCTGAAGCACCTGTCCACCTGCGACGGAATCGATGAACGTCACATCCAGCGGGGCGACGATGGCCCGCACGGGAAGGTAATCCAGAAATGGCGCGGGCATGACGACTGACGTGGTGATCTCGGCGGCTTTGACCGACAGCGTGTTCGATGCCGGAACGAGGCGCCAGCCCTGCCAGAGCAGAACGACAAGTAGGACCGGTCCCCCATAACGCAGCGCGCGACGCAGCCACTGGCGACGACGCGACGGAGCCAGCTTGCGGTCCATCCCTGCCCCAGGATTGGCGGGGCCTGTGCTGGCCGATCCTGGATTGACGGTACCGGTCCTGCCGGGGGAGAGGGGGCGATCCATACAGCGTTACTCCTTGCAAGAAACAGTGTATCCTAGGTTTATCGTTTTATAATTTATTGATATTAAATGGATTTTTTTGGGATGCGGTTGTCCGTTGTCCGTTTCCGGACGAAATGTCCGGAAACGGACACGCACTGGGGAGCGTCAAGCCAAAGATGAGTCAGAAGCGGAACGAATCGGTATCCGGCCTGTCTGTTGCCGCCACGCAGGCGCCGATCATCCTGTTCGTCGATGATGACCGCGATGTGCAGGCGGCGGCCCGTCTGATGCTGCGTCGCCAGGGTTTTGGTCTGGAGTCCGCTCATGATGCCCAGGAAGCGATGGGTGTGCTCGCGGCGTATCCCGTGGCGCTGGTTCTGCTCGATCTCAATTACACCCGCGGCGCTACCACCGGTGCCGAAGGTCTCTCGCTTCTATCTGAAATGCGCCGCTATCGCGATGATTTGCCGGTGATCGTGGTGACAGGACATAGCGGCGTCTCGATTGCGGTAGAGGCCATGCGGGCCGGGGCGACCGATTTCGTGATGAAGCCGTGGAATAATGAGCGTTTACTCGATTGCATGCGTCGGGCCATGAAGCCGAACGATAGGAAAGCCGCCCCCCCTTTGGAGGATGTGGTCATCGGCACATCGTCCGGCTTCCTCGCCCTTCTCGACGCCATCGCCCGACTTGCCCCTACCCGTGCGTCTCTGGTCATTCATGGCGGCTCGGGTACGGGAAAGATGCTTTTGGCGCGTCGCCTGGTTCGTCTGGCGTCGATCGCCAGGGGGCAGGATATCGCGTGCGATGTTATCGAGGGCGCCGGATGCGTGGCCCTGCCCGAAACACAGGGGCTCTGGATCATCCGTGGTTTCGATGCGCTCGATCCCGTCCTGCAGACGCGTCTCGCTGACCGGCTGGAGCGAGGTGATACGCCGCGCGTGATTGCCCTGACAAGCCTTGATCCCCGGTTACTCGAGGCCCGTCTCAATGCGCGGCTTTTCCTTCTGCTGGGGGTCATCCGCCTCGTCGTACCGCCCCTGCGCGAGCGGCCCCAGGATCTCGAAGCTCTGGCGCGGCATTTCCTGCATTATTTCGCCGCCCGCCATGACGTGTTACCACCAGCGATGGATGCGGCGGCTTTGGCGGCCTTGGTTACGCTTGACCTGCCTCAGCAGGTGCGCAGTTTGCGCGTGGCCATGGAGCGTGCGGTGCTGACGGGGCAATGGCCCTCTTCTCCCGGAGAGATAGAGAACGCATGCTTGAAGGCCATGGCAGATGGCGCAAAGGCTAAGACTGCGACTCTGCGCGATAACGAGAAGGGGCTGATCGAAGCGGCTTTGCGCCGCCATGGATTCAACGTGACCAAGGCCGCACGCGATTTGGGCCTGACACGCCCCGCCTTGTATCGACGTATGACGCGGTATGGCCTCTAGATGAAGGCCGCGCTCAGACCGGTCCTTGTGCTGATCGTTCTGATCGGGGCGGTGCTGCTCACAGGACCGGCCCTGCATGAAGGGCTTTATGCGAATGCCCTGCTTGCCGTAGTGGTTGCCTGCGGGTCGGTCATGACACTTATAATGCGTCTGACCGGGCTTGAGCGTCAATTAAAGCGACGCGAACACAGCCGCATCCGGCCTGTCGATCAGGAGCGCCTGCGCAATCGCGTGCTGCTCGACCATGTGCCAGTGCCGCTGTTGTTCCTGAGCGTTGAAGGTCGGCTTTATGTCGCCAATCGCGCGGCGCGCCGTCTGTTTGGTACCGAGGATTGTGTGCTGTCTCCGCCAGCGGCGTTATTGGGTGCGCTGGAAGCACGAAGCGATAAAGGAAGCACACGCATCGTGCGTATCGTCCCCTCAGGAGGGGGACTTGCGCACAGCTATCGTCTCTCACTCAGTCAGGGGGAGAGCCTTGGAGGGGTAGTGAGCTATATCGCGCTCATGGATGTCGACTCAGAGCTGAATGAGGCGGCGGCCCAAACCCTTCGGGATCTGCTTCAGGTTCTGAGTCATGAAATCATGAACTCTCTGACTCCCGTCATCTCGCTTTCGGCCACGGCGGAGGAACTCTGCTCCGAGCCGCCGGATGGCGGGACTCTTGCCGCCATTCATGAAGCGGTCGCCACCATCAGGCGCAGGGCCGAGGGGCTGGAGAGTTTTGTTGCTCGATATCGTGCCTTGTCGCGTCTGCCGCCACCTCTGCGTGAGACAACCGATATCGTAACCCTTCTGACCGGTGCGTCACGCCTTTTCGAGGCGCGCTTCGGGGGAGGGGTACTGGAAACGGCCCTCCCGCTTCGAAAAATCATGATGAGTCTTGATCGGGCGCAGATCGAACATGCCGTGACAAATTTACTCATCAATGCGGCTGAGGCCGTGGAAGGTCACGCAACGCCACGCGTCCTTTTGACAGCCTACCCGGATGCACAGGGCCTGACGATCACGATCTGTGATAACGGGCCGGGCATCGATCCTGCCCACGCCGCGCGTATTTTCGATCCCTTCATTTCCTTCAAGCCGCAAGGCAGTGGCATTGGGCTCAGCCTGTCGCGCCAGATTGTTCATGGCCATGGGGGGGATGTCTGGGCAGAACTTGGTGATAGGGCACCTTGGGTTACCCTGTTCAAAATCAGGCTTCGCCTTTAGCACTAATTGGGCGAATGATGTCACCTAGCGCCTCATTTCGATCGTTCAGGCCGCTACGTCGCTTTCCGTATAGCGGACATGACTAGTTCAAGGTCCTGCCTCCAAGTTGGGCCGAGAAGCAGAATGGCCGCTTTTGGGCTCCATAGGGGCAAAGCGAACTCTCGCCCAGCAAGTTATTACTCCCCAAGCGTTTTGCTCTGTTCTCCAAGGTTTCTGTTTTCGATTGATTGAGCGGTGGAAAACCACAGCATGGATCGGTAGGTCCAGTGTTACTATGCGACGCACGTAAAATTAGGGGGGACAATGTCAGCGGTATTCGTCCATGTGTCTGATATCCATTTCGGACAGGAGCGTGATGATGTCGTGCATATCCACGACGACGTAAAGCGCGAACTGATCTCCGATGCGACTGAGGTGATTGCAGGCCTTTCGGCGGGAGTCGCACAGGGAATCTTAGTTACCGGTGACATCGCCTATTCCGGCACCTGGGAGCAGTATGAGGCGGCGGGTGCGTGGTTGGATGCTCTGGCTGCCGGGATCGGGTGCGAGATACATCGCGTTCAGATGGTACCGGGGAATCACGACCTCGACCGCAACAAGCTGTCCGTCGGCGGAAGCAGATTGCTCGACTTCATCCGCGAGGGCGGCGCCGCAGAATACGAGAAGGTCATCGCCAACGAGGACGACCGCGCGACCCTCTTCTCCCGGTTCGAAAACTATGGCCGTTTCAGCATCGGCTACAACTGTGGCTTGGACGAAGAGGCTAAGTGGGCCACTAACATGCACGTCAAGGTCGGTCCGGACCGATACATCAGGTTCGTCCGTCTGAATTCGTCCCTGCTGTGCCATGGCAAGGAGAGCGATGATGAGCCGGAGTTGATGATCGGCGCGCGGCAGTTCACGATCCCGAGAAAGGTGGGCGAAGAGAACGTCGTCCTCGTTCACCACCCGCTGCAGTGGTACAAGGATGCGGAGGACGTACGCCGTTACATCCATAGCCGGGCACGGGTGTTCATCTCCGGGCACGAGCACGACCCCAAGGTCGACGTGATGCAGGTGGGCGACGATAGCGACGTGATGCTGCTGGCGGCGGGGGCCGCGGTGCCATTCAAGTCGGACGATATGTACACGTACACCTACAATATCATCGAATTCGATTGGGACGAGGCGACCGACCGCCTGTCGGTAACGATGCATCCGCGCGCGTGGAATCCGGCCAAGACCTGCTTCGAGCCGGATGACAGGCGCCTGGGTGGTAAGGAGCCGCGCTTCACCTTGGGTTCGCCGAACTTTAGGAAGGTCGGCTCCATCTACGCCGAAGCGCCAGCTAGCCAAGGCGACGGTGGCAATGCGGTAGCGGCGGAACCCATGATCGAATTGGTGCCAACCGATGCCGCAGAGGCCGCCGCAGGGGAGACAGCGCCTATGCCACCGCATGACGACGGCTACGAATTGGCATTGCTGCGGTTCTTTCGCGATCTATACGAGAGCGATCGGCTGAGTATCTTGGTCGAACTCGAAGCTATACCGGCGGAATCCAACGAGCGGATGAACCAGGGCGTCGAACGCCGGCTGTTTGACTGGCTCGTCCGAGCAGGTCGCTTGCCCGATATGATTTTGATGATCGATAGACTGATTGGCGAACGAGAAGAAAGGGACGCGTAATGGACAACCTTCCTATGCACGTGAGGATCGCGACGCTGGCACCGACGAACGAGGACGTCGACGCGCGCAGAGCGGCGGTCGACGAACTTGCCACGGCATGGGGGAAGGAGACCAGCGTTGCCACCATCCTGAACAGGGCTGAGGTCATCGCGGAGGCGCTCGGCGGCGATGGCCAGCCGTCAGAAGGCCTCGGGATGGACGTGCAGGTCGCGCTGCAGAAGCGCGCGTCGGCCTTTCTCTATGAGGAGAGCCCACTCGACGTCGGCGTCTGCGCTGGGATGGCCGCCCTTTCTATTATCGGATCGGGCTCGGGCACCGACGGTTGGACCACCAAGGATGCTTATTCGAACGCCTTGTGGTCGGTCCTCTCATTCCAATCTCCCCTGAAGGAAGAGAAGCGCGAGAGGCTGCGTCGAGAGGTGCTCGACACGGCCCGGCAGCGCAGCCGCTCCGCAGCGGACCGGGCACGTGAGCGGAGCGAGGTTCGCGACATGGCCGACCTGACGGTGACCAATGAAGCGAACACGGTAACCACGAACTTTAAGACGGCGACCACCGCGACTATTGATGCGCTCCGTCGAAATGCTGCGCTCGATCGCGAGGAACTCGATTTTCTGTGGTGGGTGCAACTCAACCGCAGTCGCCTGTTGAGCCGGCCGATCGGAGGCATCCCGGAACCGCTCAGACTCGTCGCATCAGGCATCGAGGCCGCTTCGCACCTGCGTCGTCTGCCCGCGGATCTCCACTATGATTTGGCCAACCGCACTGTTGAGGCGGATCCCGAACTCGATCTGCCGGCACTTATTGAAGCCATCGGCGGCGACCGGGAGAAGCTGGCGGCCGCGATCAATCGCGACAAGATCGCAACTCATCCGTCTATATTCCCCCTCCTTCATGCGATCGCCACGGGCGAGGTTCACGCGACGGGCGCGGGGGAGAAGCGGAAGGCATCGGAATGGGGTGGCCGGGCGCTTCTTGAAGCAGGGCTTCTCCGCATGTGCGACCATGGGGTCATAAAGCTGTGAGCAAGGCGTGTAACTTCGACGGTTGTACGGTGGCCGAGACAGGGAAGTGCGCATTGGAGCGCGATCCGGTGACTTGCGATCATCGCGTCAGCAGCCAGCGTGCGGCCGAAAGCGAAATAGCTACCTCCATAGGCGCACCGGTACTGGGACGCCCAACCGACACGTCTTCATTCCCGTCGAGCCGGACGTTGGGGCCGGATGCGATCTCACGCATGATGGCATCAAGGTACATGACGGTCGTTGGCATTCTCGGCGATCCTGAATCTGGGAAGACCGCCTGCCTTGTCAGCCTGTACCTTCTGGTTTCCAACGCGGTACTGGCTGGGTGGAAGTTCGCAGACAGCAAGAGCATGATGGCGTTCGAGGACATCGCGCGGGGCGCGCGAGAATGGAACGCGGGAAATCCGCCCCAACAGATGACCGGTCACACCGAGCTCGCCGATGAACGGCGCCCAGGATTCCTTCATCTGCGTCTCAGGCGCGAGTCTGATGGCCGGCAGGTGGATCTGGCACTGCCCGACCTTCCCGGCGAATGGACGACCGATCTGGTCAGCACCTCGCGTACCGATCGATTCGAGTTCATGAAATCGGCGGAGGCCCTCTGGATCGTGCTCGATAGCCGCACACTCGAGAATCGGGAGCGTCGGCAGGGCGTGATCTCGCGTGTGGGGCAGCTCGCCGGTCGCCTCAAGACGCTATTTGAGGGGACGCTTCCGAAGCTCATACTTGTTATCACCCACCGTGATTTGGGCGAACTGTCCGCCGGGATCGCTGAGAGGCTGGAAGCCGAGCTCGCCAAGCGCGACGTGACCGCCACGTTGGTTCCCGTCGCGCCCTTTTCCGATGATGACGACGTCGCGAAACCCGGCTTTGGCATCAACGATCTGATTGAGGCGACCGTGACGAGTAGCATTTCGCCTTCCGATTTCTGGCCTGCGTCGGCTCCCAAAGAAGGCTCACGCTCTTACATCTCCTACAGGAGGGGCCGGTGACCAGTTCCATCGTTGTTGTCGGCGGCCCAGATTCCGGGAAGACGAACTACGTCGGTCGGGTGTGGCCGGCCCTCGATAGCGGTACCGGCCGCTTGCACGCTGCGGAGCAGCCGAAGGATATCCGCTTTGTGCTGGATGTGACCGACCATCTAAATTCGGGGAATTTCGCACCTCGGTCCGAGCATGCCGACGACCGTCGTGACTTCGAGGTGGTAGTTGCCGCCGAGAACGGTGGTGAACAGACGAAGATCGTCATTCCGGACATGTCGGGCGAGTTATGGCACAATGCTGCTGAACATGGCGACGTCACGACTGCGCTGATGGAGGAGATCCAGTCTGCGAGCGGCGCGCTACTCTTCGTCCGCGTGCAATCCGCAACCGACGTTCGACCGCTCGATTGGGTCACGTCGAAGAGGCTGCTTGCCAAGCTGGGCAATGACGACGATCAGCGTATGCCGACGCAGGTGATGCTGTGTGAATTGCTGCGGTTCTTGGAGATCTCGTTGGCAGACCGGTCAGGCGGGGAATCCGCCCGCATATCAATCGTGGTTAGCGCGTGGGACATGGTCGATGCCGAATTGTTCGCCAGGGGACCGAAGGCGTGGCTCGAACGCGAGTACCCCATGCTCGCCGGACGCGTCGAGGACATCGAGGGTATCGATATCCAGGTCTTCGGGCTCAGCATCGTCGGTGGGGATCTTAAGGTCGATAAGAAATGCCGTGACGACGTTCAAGAGAACGGTCTCGACGGTCATGGATGGGTCGCCGTTCAGAGTGAGGATGGTGTGTGGGAAAAGGATCCAGACCTCACCCTCCCCATCGCATGGGCCGTCGGTGTCTAGCCATGTACATGGTCGAGCGTCAGGTCCACGGATACCGTCGTGGACACCAACTACTTGCCGCATCCATGCAGCTTCCGAAGGAGGACCAGTCGACCCTCGATCGGCTTTCGGACGTGGCAGGTCCGCTGCGCCCGCGCGAATGCTTTGACCCCTACCTGACCGCCTACCCGCTCCCCAGCGGGCAACACTTCGTGCTCGCGCGCACATGGCAGGATCTGACCGTTCCCCGCGCAGGCTGCGTTCGCACCTTCAGTCTGATCATTCCGATCGCTGAATGGGCTATGACGGAGGATCCGTCAGCTTTTGTCGACTTGTTGAGAATTGACCGCCTTCCGGACGAGGATGACGCGACCCAGATCACCGTCCACAGTTCGCCACCTCGCTCGTTGCCCCCGGCGACGGGCTTCAACGGTAGCGAACTGCTTGAAGCCTTGTTCCTAGAGGAAACTCGGCCCGTAGTCGTGCTTGACGCGATAGACCCCGAGATGATCGCGATCCGGCTCATCACGGCGATGTGGCCGTCGTTGCGGCGTCGGTTTGCCGTGTCGACGTTCGCGCTCTCGCCGCGCAAGGTCGCTGGACGGGACTTCGATCTGGTGTTCGCACCGAAAGACGCGAGAGCGAAGTTCGCGGATTGGAGTGGCCGGAGGATCGACGGGCGTTCGTTTCAGTCGGCGCGGCATCGGTGGACCGGATCGATAGTCGGCCGGGTTTTCGACGATCCTCATCCGCGCCTGCTTTCCTTGGGAGAGGTGGGGCTCATCGGCGGTGATGGCGAGGATGTCGACAACGCAGCGGCCTTGAGGATCGCGCTGCTGTGGGACGAGCTTCTTGGCAAGTTGGGGAGCTCGCCGACTGCAGCGCTGGGGCTTCTGGATATTGCTAACTCGGGCAAGGTTCGCGACGGGTTCGCAGGCCGAATGCTGGAGCCGTCGCTCGCCGATGCTGTGCTGAGGGCGCCGTCAACACTTCCAGAGGACGAGGCCTGGACCTTCCTCGGTGCGATCGCACGGAAGATGCACGGCCGTTCGATGCCGCAGGGTATCGAGGCGGTGGCAACGGCTGTTGGGGAGCTCGCCGGGCGTTCCCCGGAAGGGGCCATAGCCTTGCTTTCCGAACCCGATGACCGCGGCGTTGTCGCAGGACTGTCCCCCATCATTGCCAACGGCATTGGCCACGTCTTCGGTGACCGTGCCGAACGTGCGCTGCTGTCTGCTCGACCGGAGGTGCTTGGGAGGCTACTGTCGGAGAGCACGCGGTTGACCGAAGGGGTGGCGAGCGATCCGGCACTGATGGAGCGCGTGGGCGAGATTATTCCGAACCTTGAGCGTTCACTTGCCGCGGCGGTCGGCGAAGAATTGCTGCCGATGCTGGTATGGGACTGGCAGCTTCCTGCAGCCGGCCCTCTGCTCAAGAGACTCGAGGAAAAGCAGCTCGCGGCGGAGATACGGCATCTTGGCACGGTGAACGACTTTGAGGGGCAAGGACTGGCAGATCTCTGCATCCGTCGAGCTCGCGAGATCGGCGCCAAGGACACCGTTTTGATCGTACTTAGCGAAATGCCCGGCACAGATCGTCGAAATGACCTCATGGTGCAGGCGTTAGACCCGACAGTCGGGGATGCCAATTGGTTGCTTCACAAGGCGGGGATGCCCGACGATGTCGCTGCTTCGATGTTCTTGCGATTGCTGCGCAGGGCCGACGACAGCCAGATCGGCGCGATGCTTGGTGACCTTGGCATTGGTACCGAAGCCGTCTCCATCGTGGAGCGGGCCGAGTCCGATTTCCTATTGCGCATGATCTTCCTCGATGCGGTGCCGCTCGACATGTTCGTGCGGATCGTGACGACCATCTTCGCCCGTATGAAGGGCGAGGAGAAGTCGAGGATTGCGCGCCGAGCGCTCCAGCGCTGCATGGGCGCGCACTTTGCAGGAGACGAGACGGCGTTTCTCGTCGCGATGCTCGGTGACCTTGGCGAGGGGCTGGATGGCGCTTGGGCCGTGCGGGTCGGTCTAGCACCAGGCGTTCGTAGTTCCTTGGCCAGTCGAAACATGGTCGCTTTCTGGAGGGCGCCGCAGCCTTCACGTCTTCGTGTCGTCTGGGCGGTTGGAGAGGTCGGGCATATCCTGCGCGAGAGGCGAACGTTCGATCTGGACGCAGCCGCTACGGAGGCATGCGCGCATTTCCTATTCGAGGCCGAGAAGGTCGCCCCGCGCGCGGCAATCGCAGCGGCCAGCCATCTGCTTCCCATGCTGATGCGGCAGCGGAATGATCCTGTGTCACTAATGATCGCAGCTACTTTTCCGCTGATCTATCGGGAACTGGCCAAGGAGAACGACGTCCCGGACCTGCTAAAGTTTGTTCCGTTCGTCGACTGGGATCGCTGTAAGACAGCGCGGCAGGAATTGGTGTCGGCGTTTATGTCGTCTTCCTGGGCACCAGGTGATCTGGCGCTCACCGCGTGCCGATGCAACGACCTAGAACGGATTCTCGGCAAGACCGCCAAGGCGTATGGCGGCTATGACTACATCGGCAGGGTGGCGGCCGATCTCGTGCGCTTGCCCGACGGCTGTCGTAAGCTGGCCACTCAAACCATTGGCTCGATCCGGCCGGACTGGTCTTCAAAGTTCGACTCGCGCGACTGACACACCACGTACTCGAAAGCGATCGACGAAGGTCGGTCGGAACCGTGGCAATAGGCGCGTTGCCGTCGAAAACGTCAATCGCACGAACGACCGTTTTCCATTCATTCTATTCGACACCGGACAGGCGGCGTTCCCCCCATAACCGCCTCCTCGCGCCAAACCTCATGGCCTCCACCACGTTTCCTGTCCCGGAAACGGTCAATATCGTGTCGGTGTCAATTGGACCGACCGTGCGGCCCGGTCATCCGTCCCGGAACCTCCGTTTCCGGAACGCTCTGCCTCGCAGGAAACCATGCGCCAGATCGTGGTTTTCGAGACACCCATGATCTGCGCAATTTCCTGCAGAGATTTTCCTGATGCGTGCAGTTCGACCGCGTGCCTGCGCTGCCTGCCGGTCAGCCGCGCAGGCCGTCCCAGCCGTGACCCGCTACGTCGGGCCGCCTCGAGCCCGGCCCGCGTTCGCTCGCGGATGATCTCGCGCTCAAACTCGGCAAACCCGGCAAGGATGGTCAGAAAGAGCTGCCCGTTTGCTGTGCCAGTCTCGATCCCGACATCGAGAAGCCTCACGCGCACCTGACGGTCCACAAGACTCCCCACCAGCCCCATGACATCAAGCATGGTGCGCCCCAGCCGGTCGAGGCGTGCTGCAACGAGACTGTCGCCCGGCTGTAATTTCGCCAGCAGTTCCGACAGCCCCGGTCGCCGAGCCGCCGGAACCCCGCCAGAAACCGTATCGAGCACGATTTCCCTCACCCCTTCCCGCTCGAGTTCCAGAAGCTGCGGATCATGCGTCTGCTCATCGGTCGAGATGCGTGCATAGCCATACCGTGTCATGAAAACCCCCTCGCTGATTTCGGAACACGGTTTGGAGACAGGAAGCACGACCCGATGCCGTGCCGTCCCGAAACCGACGGATTGTGAACCGGTCATCACAACCGGCCAGGGCAAGGTCGAACCGCCAGAAAGTCAGTCAGGGCAATGGTTTTGCAAGTCGGGCTTCTGCTCACCCATAGCCCTGACATTGCCCTGCCATGACTTCCTGGGCGGCTCAGACCGACACCTGTCCCGGCCCTGTGATGGCCTGCGTCACATCACTTCGGGGGAAACCATGAAACGCGTCATTGCCTGCCTCTTGCTGTCTGCGGCCTCAGCGCCGCTCGCTCAGGCCCAGGATATGGAGGCTTTCCGCCGCAACATGGTCAATGCAGCCAATGCGCT
>Ga0157365_10000305_pt1 | contig 22214 bp, 16 predicted proteins | sample AttsexASBM3_FD_111478 | JGI IMG/M metagenome (GOLD analysis project Ga0157365, IMG submission 111478) | Fungus gardens microbial communities from leaf cutter ant in Ribeirão Preto, State of São Paulo, Brazil - Atta sexdens ASBM3 | ecosystem: Host-associated > Fungi > Mycelium > Unclassified ... | reverse complement strand
TCGAGCGCATCTTGCGCATCAATATCCAGGGTGTGCTCTGGGGTATTCAGGCCTCCGCGGCCAAATTCAAGGCACGCGGTCAGAAAGGCAAGATCATCAATGCGTCCTCGATCGCCGGGCATGACGGGTTTGCCCTGCTGGGTGTCTATTCCGCGACGAAATTTGCGGTACGCGCCCTCACGCAATCGGCAGCCAAGGAATATGCGCGCTCAGGCATTACGGTGAACGCCTATTGTCCGGGTATCGTGGGTACGGATATGTGGGTCGAAATCGATGAGCGCTTCTCGACGCTGACAGGGACGCCCAAAGGCGAGACCTACAAGAAATATGTCGATGGCATCGCGCTTGGCCGGGCTCAGACGCCGGATGACGTGGCAGCCCTCGTCGCGTTTCTGGCCAGCGCGGACTCCGACTATATCACCGGCCAGTCGATCCTGACCGATGGCGGAATCGTCTATCGATAGGTCCAGATCCGTCGTCGGGGTCCGCAAACCATGCCGGCCCCGCCAGGCGGTTATCCGTTCAGAAGCTCAGCATTCCGGCAGGTTGACGGCGAGCCCGCCCAGCGAGGTTTCCTTGTAGCGCTGGTTCATATCCCGCCCGGTTTCGGCCATGGTGCGGATAACCTGATCGAGTGAGACGAGATGGGCACCATCGCCATTCAGCGCAAGCGAGGCCGCATTGATGGCCTTCACCGCACCGAAGGCATTACGCTCGATGCATGGGATCTGCACGAGGCCCGCTACAGGATCGCAGGTCATACCCAGATGATGCTCCATGCCGATCTCGGCCGCATCTTCGATCTGTTCGGGCGTGCCGCCCAGGGCTGCCGCCAGCCCCGCCGCCGCCATGGAGGAGGCCACACCGACCTCACCCTGGCATCCGACCTCGGCGCCCGAAATCGAGGCATTGAGCTTGAACAACCCTCCAATGGCTGACGCCGTCAGCAGGAAATCACGCATCCCCTGTTGGGTACTCGCAGGGGGTAACGGCATGCAGTAATCGCGATAATAGCGCAGGACAGATGGAATGATGCCCGCCGCCCCGTTTGTTGGGGCTGTAACCACACGGCCCCCCGCCGCATTCTCCTCATTCACCGCAATGGCGAAGAGGCTGATCCAGTCCATGATCCCATGGGCCGAACGCATATTGGCACGTTCGCGCTCGATCAGTTTTTCATGCAGGGCGGCAGCGCGACGCCGTACTTTCAACCGGCCCGGCAGGATGCCGGTCTGACCCATGCCACGCGCGATGCAGGCCATCATCACGGCGATGATTTCATCGAGATACGCCTCGACCTCCTGCCTTGGCCGCAGGGCACATTCATTTTCCAGAACCAGGGCGGCGATGCTGAGCCCGCTGGTCCTGGCCTGATGCAGCAGCTCCGCCCCGCTGGTAAAAGGGTGAGGCACGACGGGCTGGGCATAGCCCGCGCTCTCGGTCACGCTTTCGGAAACGATAAACCCACCGCCGACAGAGCAAAAACGCGCGCGATCGAGCACGTCACCGTCCGCATCGAGCGCTTCGAATTGCAGGGTGTTCGGATGGACAGCTGGGACGCTTTCCCGGTCAAGCACCAGATCCTTCTCCGGATCGAAAGGGATGAAGCAGTCCTGAAAACTGATCTGTTTCATCTCGGCAACGCGTGACACGATCCCGTCGGCAGCATCAGGGTCGACGCTCTGGGGCATTTCGCCGCACAAGCCGAGAATCACCGCCTTGTCCGTCGCATGACCCTGGGCCGTCCAGGCCAGAGAGCCATAGAGCGTGACACGAAGGCTTGCGACAGAAGCAGGGTCATGAAGCCCTGCCATGAAACGCTGCGCTGCCCGCATGGGGCCAACCGTATGCGAGGAGGACGGACCGATACCGATTTTAAAGAGATCGAACAGGCTGATCATGCAGGACTCATCGACAGACGGTCCGATGGACCAGGAAGCCTGTCCTCACGACTACCCTATTCCGTCTCCCGAGGTCCAGCCAGAGAGACGGGACCCGACGGTCAGCCGACCGCCCCATGTTGCCTTCAGATTGAGCCTCAGCTGACCATGCCTGTTTTCAGCTTCGGTCCGCGCGCTGACGGGCTCGCTCCCTCAGCCTGCGCGGGAGAGACGGGCGATCGTGCCCACATCGACACAGAGATGCGCGGCAATCGCCTCAGGGGAGGCGGCGGCAAGCCATTGTGGCAAGGAAAGGTCGTGATAATGATCCGAACGGAAGATTTCCAACACTGTCAGTGTGGTCTCTCCATCATTCCGCAGATGATACCCCTCCCCACGGGGCACATGACACACCATTCCCGGTGCAAGACGCGTGACTTCGCCTCTGTGTCCTGATGCGAGTTGGGTCAACAGGCCAGTGCCTTCAATGCAGATCTGCCAGACCGCCGTATTGAGATGCCAATGCAGGTCCGTCCGGCAATCCGGCATGATTTCAACGAAGGCGGCAGAAAGCGCATCGGGATCGCTGAAGACGTCGGCCTCGACCACCCTGATGCTGCCCCAGCCCGTCCGTTCGGCCTCCTGGGACAGCAGACCATGGCGCAGCGCGCCCTTATGACCGCAGCTGTCCTCACGTCCCCAAGGCTCGCCAAGCGCGTTATCCTGGGTTTCGCGACCTCCTATGAAGGCTATGAGACTCGCCCCGCTTGGACCATGGGCGTGAAAAGATGCCTCTGCATCAGCGGGAACGCTCCAGACGTCACCCGCCTCGAGCATGTCATGGCGGTGATCACCCAGGCTTCCATACGCCATTTCGAGCCGGGCAGAACCGGAGATCACCATCCCCCAACCTCTGGCCTTGCAGCGGGAAGCCCCCTCATCCGAACCGGCACCGAGATGATGATGTTCGACCCTGACGTCGGGTACGCCATAAGGGGCAACGCGTTCAGACCACGCCCATCCCTCGGTTCCTGCGCCTGGCGACCGCACGCGACAGCGCGCTCTGTCACGAAAACGCGTCGCCCAGAACGGACCAGGCCGTCCCTCGCTGGACGGTTCAGCCATCGACCCGTTCAGCCCGAACAGTCGCTGGATAACGCGATGGTCGAAAGACGCCATGGCTGGCCTCCTTTTCTGGTTCGGCTGTGGTCTCCATGATTCCCCGCGCGCAGGATAACGTCAGGCCGGAAAGAAACGCCTAATATTCACGGAGTCGTGATCGGTCGCTGAAGCACGCTAACAAACGTCTTTCCTCATCTGGCGCTTCGATCCCTGGAATGAAAAGGAAGTTTTCATGAAACAGGTGGTTTTTCGCGATGGCCTCTCGGTTCCAGCACTGGGAATGGGCAGCTGGAACATAGGCGACTCGGTGGCCTCGCGCGCTGAGGAGATCGCCAGCCTGCAGGAGGGGCTCGATCTGGGGCTCAGCGTGATCGACACAGCGGAGATGTATGGCAGTGGCCGGTCTGAGCGGCTGGTAGGAGAGGCCATACGCGGCAGGCGGGATCAGGTCTTTCTCGTCTCCAAGGTTCTGCCCTCCAATGCCACCTATGAGGGAACGCTCAGCAGTTGCACGGCCTCGCTCGAAAGGCTGGGAACCGATCATCTCGATCTCTATCTGCTGCACTGGCGTGGTGGCGTACCGCTTGAGGAAACGCTGGATGCGCTCGTTCATCTGCAGGATCAGGGATTGATCCGACGCTGGGGGGTCTCGAATTTCGACACGGAAGATATGGAGGAGCTGGACAGCCTCAACGAGGACTGTGCCGCAAACCAGATTCTGTACAATCTCGAAGCGCGCGGCGTGGATCATGACCTGCTGGCGCGCGACCGGCAGGCGCAGATCGTTTCGATGGCCTACTCGCCCCTGGGTCAGGGGGGCGCCCTGTTGCACGAGCCCGTACTTGCCACCATAGCCCGCGCCCATGCGACGAAAAACGGCCCTGCCACACCGGCCCAGATCGCCCTTGCCTGGACGATCAGGCATCCGAACCTTCTCTCCATCCCCAAAGCTGGCTCACGCCGCCATCTGCGTGAAAACATAGCGGCGCTGTCCATAGAGTTGACGTCAGAGGATCTGGCCCAGCTGGACGCGCATTTCACACCACCTGATGAAAAGAGGCCTCTCGAAATGATCTGACACCACAGAATGACGCAGGCAACCTGGACTGGCAGACGCAATCCAGGTGCGAGATGCGTTCCGATCGCTCCTTGCCTACGTTTCATACCAGTAGAATAGCCTGCAATGCTTGAAGTCACAGAATTGTTTACTTGGATAACGCACATTCCCCGCGCGATAATCCTGACATAAAACAATCTCCGGCGGAGAAACGGGATGACGAAAGAAGAATTTGAGACCTATCTCGTGGCACACCCCCAGATTTCCCGTGATCTGGAGCGTGAGCGCCGGGTCTGGGTTTCGAGCCTTCCCAGCACCCAGATAGAGCGTTTCACGGCATTTCTTGGCGAACGTCTTGGTATGACTCTCGCCTTCAGGCAGATCGAGCCTGAACTGGAATTCGTGCTCTACGACCCCGAAGCCGCAGGCAATGGCAGCAACGATCTGCTGACGCTCGCGCAACAGCGCGCCGGGGAATACGGTCCGCTCTGAAGCGCCATGGTGAACAGCGCGTGATCCGACGCTCTGAAATGACGGCGAGGCGCTCAGGACCCTCCGAGGACCTACTGGCGCACTGGATCGACTGGTTTTAGCGAAGCGCCTTCCACCCACCGCGCCGGATACGGGACGCGCCGGATACGGGGACGCGCCGGATACGGGGACGCGCCGGAGGAAGCTTCGCATCCCCGGATTTCCTACGCAGGAATTGGGCTCGACCGGGAATTGCGTTAAGACAGGTCCTGAACACCCCGGCCATGTCAGGACTTTCCCCTGTTTCCAGCTTTCGCCCTCGCCTTGTTGCTGATCTGCCTGGTCGTGCGCCTGGTATCGGCACCTTTGAAGGGACCGACAGCGGCAGTGTCGCGCGGCGTCGTGCTTGGCCTGCAAGCAATTGCAGCGCTCTGTGGCGCGCTCAGTCCGCATGAAGCCAATCTTTCCGCCCTGACGCTCGACCCGCTCAATGCCTGCTGGCTGCTGCTCTGGACGGTGTCGCGCATCCCTCACGCCGCGAGACAGGATGCCCTGACAGAGGCCTTGGGCGGGCTTGGCCTGCTTTGCGATAGCACGACGCTCGCCCTGCTTTGCTTTCTGCCCTGTCTCGCGCAGACACATAGACAGATACCGGATGCAGACGTGGCGCCGCCCCGCTCGGCCTGGCGGCTGGGCTTGCTAGCGCCGGCCTCCTGTCTCCTTGCCCTGCTTCCATTCGTCCCCGCCCTGGCGTTTCTGGCACCGTTGGCTGGACTCGGCTTGCTGCCGGCTTTCGCCGATCTCCCGCTTCTGGCCTATGCGCTTCTCGTGCCTCCCCTTCTCGACACGACCTCCCTGTTCTGGCCACTCTGCCTGATCCTCGTGGGAGGCGGGCTCTGCCTGACAATGCCAGTCGGCAAGGGACTCGCAGGCTTTCCGCTGCTCCTGCTCGGGCTGACCATGTGCGCCCGGATCGGTAATCTGCCTGACACGGCCATGGCGGGCGCAGAAGCAACGATCCTCGCACTGGCTCTGACGGGGCTCGGGAAAACCGGCTTCCTTTTCCGGACGCCCCTGCCTCCACTCGCCGGGTTCCTGCCCTTCTGGCTGGCCCTTCACGTTATTGATGCGCTTTGTGGTCTCTCTCCTGCCTGGACCGCTGGCGGAGTCATGCTGAGCCTCGTGATCGGCGTACTCGTGATCCGAAGCTGGCTCGCCGCGTGGCAGCAGGCTGCACGCTCTCCACCCTCTCTGAGCCAGACGTCTCTTGCTCCGGTCACGCTCGGGCTGGTCCTCTCGATCTGTCCCGGTCTGTTTCTCGGTCTCGTGCACAAGGCCCTGCTCGTCATGGCGGGCAGCAGCGGCGATACCTGGCGTGGCTGGCCGCTCTGGTCGCTTGCCGGGGGCGATGGCGCCTTCTGGTATCCTGCGCTGATTTTCCTGATTCCAGCCCTCGTCGCGCCTCTCCTGATCGGGCCCCTCCTGCCCACTCGTACAGGCATCCCGCCCTGGCCAATTCCGGAATTCCGGCTGCGCCTGCCGTGGACGATCAAGCGTTTCATCGTAACCGGGAGGCAGCGTTTTGGTGCGCTCGTGACGTTTTTGCACGGCGCGAGGGACATGGGGCAGATGAACGGGCGATCGACCCGCGCATTTGAGACCCCACTCATCCGGCAAGCACTCCCGCTCTGGCTGGCAGTACTGGCGGTTGCCCTCGCCTGGCTGGGCTGGACGGCATGATCGCTGCGTTTCTTCTGGCTCTGCTCATCACCGTCGCCCAGATGGTCACGATCGCGCTTCTGGCGCCCTTCCTGACCGATCTGGAATGCCTGACCGGTAATCTTCTGGCTGGCCGCAGCGGTGTCCTGCCCGGATGGCGCTGGCGACAGATACGTGCAGGCTGGCGCAAGAGAGGGGCTATTCCAGCCCTGAGCCGACTGAGCCTGTGCTCGGTTCTTCTCGCCATGACAGGCATCCCCCTGGCCAGCACGAGGCTGCTCTTCGGCTTTTTGTCCGAGCCTCTCGCCTGCGGTGTCCTGCTGATCCTGGCATCGGGCTGTCTTTGGGCTCAGACTGTCAACGCTGCCCCGACCCCCGTGATCGCCCTGCGTCTTAGGGCTGCCCTCGGGAGGCTGGGGCACGATCTTATGTTTCTGGTGCCTCTGCTCGCACTCACAGGAACATTGATCACGGTCGGGCTTCCCGGCGCGGGGACGCTTCTGGGTCTGCTGCAACAACGCCTGCTGCAGCCCGCCCCGGCCCTGATGGGCGGTCTCGTCTTCATGGCGGCTGCGATCCTGCTCGTCCTCAATCGGCGCTTCCTGTCCCAATCCTGGAACGAGGACCTGATTGCAGGGACGCAGGGGCGCCATCGCAGCCTGATGCGCTACCGCCACGATCTCTCTGTCTGTTGCTGGTATCTTCTGGTCGCCGATCTGGTCTGGCCGGATTCCCTGGCCACGAGCAATGCCACCATCGGGCATCTCGCCCTGCTCTGGTGCGTCGCGGCTCCGCTCAAGCTCACTCTGCTGGTCTGTCTCGCCGCTGCCTGGCGCGCCATACGCCCGCTGCCCTCGGGGCGTCTGGCCCTGGTCCTGAGCGGTGCGGCCATTCTGCTGGTTCTTGCCGGGAGGCTGGGTACGTGACGGTTCTGCTTGGCCTGATGCTGCTGATCGCCCTCGCCGCCATAGGACGCGACAGCCGCGTGCTGCCTTTTCACGGCACCTGCGCCGCCGCCTGTGTCTCCGCGATCGGCTATGGCGCGCCCGCCCTGACGGCATTGATCCTCCTTCCCTTGCTGAATGGTGCAGGCTGGATGATGCTCCGCCGCCATACCGGCTGGCGTGCCGGCGATCTTCGCGCGCGGCGTGCTGCGCAGCAGGCTGCCTCCCTCGCTGTCTGTGCCTCCATCGCCCTGCTCCTTCTGACGGCGCTTGCGGCAACGCCGGGCTTGCCGGTTCTGATCTGCATCGGGATCGTATTCTCTGGGCTTTGCGCGGCCTCCCTGCCGATGCCCCTGATGCAGCTCACCGGCTTGCTGAGTGCGCTGAACGGCCTTCTCCTCATGGGGGCGCACCGACAAAGCTGGGCGCTCGTTCTTGGCGCAGCACTGGTCTGGATCGGGCTCCTGGCCCTCGGACGCTGGCTTATGCCCCGCCTGGCCTGGCTCAGAACGGATAGTACCAGCCATGGCTGAAACCCTGCATCAGATCGCCCGTTTCCTGATACCAACCTGGCCCCTGCTTGCCGCCTGTCTGCTCGCCTTGCTGCCGGAAAAGCGGGCAGCGGGCTCGGCACGTCTCTTTGCTCTGACCGGTCTGGCGCTGACCGTATTGCTCACCCCCCTTGTTGCCGGGCAGGATCTGATTACGCGCTGGACCTGGCTGCTGGCGGCAAGTGTTCCCTTTCTTTCCTGGCGTGAGGGGAGCCGACGCCTCACGCTCTGTCTCGATTTTCTCGCCTGTTTCGTGACCATGCTCGCTCTCGGCCTTCATGCCGTGCTCCCCGTTGCCTGCCTGATTGCCTGTGGGGCGCTCCTTCTCGCCCTGCGGGAGTCCCTTGCCACCACACGGGCAAGGCAGGCCTGGGAGTCGATGCGCCTGCGTCTGGCCGGGACGATCCTGACCCTGCTTGGTTCAAGCCTGACGAGTTTCAGCCCTGATCCGGCCACGCTGAGATTGGGCGATCTCCTCTTGTCCATTGGGCTATGCCTGCTTGCGGGACTGGGTGCACCGGGTGGCTTGGCCTCTTACTTCGATTCAAGCCTGATCCCGCCCACCGAACGCGCCAGCGCGCTTCTGGACATGCTGCTCTGCATCGCCGCCATTGCCCTCATGATCCGGCTGCCCGAACGCGACATCACGCACACCGTGCTGGTCCTGGCCGGGCTGGCTGCCCTGTGGCTGGGAATTCTCGCGCGGCAGGACGGCGTGCGCTCTCTTATCGCACTCGCCATCGTCTCTACCGCCATACCGGGCGGGCATGTTCCGGCGATGCTGTTTCTGAGCACGGGGCTCGCCCTCGCAGCCGAACCGGCGCTCGACAGCCGCTCAAGGCGCTGGGTCGCCTGCGGCCTGCCCCCCTGGCCGCCATTTGCCGCGAGCTGCGGCTTGTTGGCCGGATTGATGCGGAGCAGCCCGCTCTCGGGCGGGCTCGCCGCCCTACTCACGGTGATTGGGCTGGGAGTTATGGCCAGCCGATCCGGTCTGGCTGGCGCTCTTCCCTGCGCATGGCGCGACCGGCTGATCCTGCTTCTGCTCCTTGGGCTGGGTCTTGTCGCGCCCTTCCTTCTCCCGGCGGTGCACACAGGACAGGATTTTTCCCTGGGCTGGATGGCGCCATGACGACCATGATCGCGCGCATCCGATCCGGCGAGCGTATAGCGCCCTTCCATCATGCGCTTGATGAGACTCAATGGCGCGCGATGATCGCGGCCAGGGCCGGCTGGTTCATCGCCCATTGGTGCGATGACAGCCGGGCCTATGTCCTGTTTCTCGATCAGGAAACACCGGTCATGGCCAGTACGCCGCTGATTGAGGGACGGTATTTCGCGCTCTCATCCGTGCTCCCCGCCGCGTCATGGCCTGAGCGTATTGCTCAGGATTTGTGGGGATGCCTTCCTCTTGGTGCGATTGAAACGGAGCCCGCTCTCGATCGCGGGGGATGGGCCAGCATCGCACCGCTCTCGCGCCGTTCGGTCCCCTCAGATCATGCTCCACCATCTGCTGCCTTCGGGACGGCGCTTCAGACCGACATGCCGCCCTTCGCCTGGGAGATGGGACAGGTCATACCTGGTGCCGCTCATAGAGGCTTTCTGCAGGGGGTCCTTGGCCGAAAGCCAGAGGAAGCCCTGCGTCTGATCGGACGCAGTGTTTCATCCGCTTTTGTCGCGGCCCCCCTTGCCTATACTCAGGCGATCGAGCAGGCGCTAGGCATCGTCCCCTCTGCGGCATTGCGCGATGCCCGGATCATTCTGGCAGAAATCGAGCGCATCACGGTGCATTGTCGCGATATGGCGCTCATGGCACGCCTGACCGGGTTCACGCTTCTCGCAAGCCACGCCGCTCTGGCCGAGGATCTCTGCGCTGAGCTTTGCCTTCACCATGGGGCGACAAGACGTCTGACCGATACGATCACCCCCGAAGGGATTGCCTTCGGGATCGATATCTGCGCGCTGGCTCATGGGATCCATGACGCCCTCATGCCACGCCTTGCCGTGATCGAGGGGCTGCACGCCCGCATGGCAGAATCCCTCGAGGGACTTGGCGTCATCACGCCGGGGCGGGCCGAGGCGCATTGTCTCGGCGGGTTGGTCGCTCGCGCTTCAGGGCGCTCCTTCGATCTGCGTCAACTCGAAGACGACATGCGCCACGTTCCCGGTCGCGCCGGATCGCGTTTGGGGGGCGATGGCTGGGCACGACAATGCCTTCGCCTCGACGAGATACGCGACTCCCTGCGTCGGCTGGAGCGCGTTGCTGCGGCGTTTGGCGCGCCACTTCCCCAGGCTGAGCCGATCGCGACGGGTAGCGGCGAGGGCATTGGCGCGGTGGAAGGGCCGCACGGTGAAATCTGGTGCTGGGTGAGACTGCGCGATTCCTGCCTGGATGGCTTCATGCTGCGCGACCCGGCCCTTGCAACCCTGTCGGTCCTCCCCTCGCTGATGCGCGGCAGCTGGGAAGATCGCCTCGTTCTGGCCTCGCTTGGCTATGATCCGGGCGGGGCGGAACAATAGCATGGCTTCAGGTTAAGGCCTTGATCGGCACCTCTTCGTCGACGGGCTGCTTCAGGATCCTGTCGGGAGCCGTATCGGGCGGCGAGACGGAAGAGGCTTCCCTGGCTGTGTCCTTGGCCACCCCGCCTCCCCCGGTCACGCCTGCATGCTGCGTGGGACGCAGCGAGCAGATGATGGCGCGCCAGAGCCGCGTGATAAACATGGCCAGACTGCTGAACACCGTCGCATAGCAGGCGCCTTTGAGCGACCATACTGAAGTCAGACCATAGAGCACCGGAAAATAGGCCAGGGTGATCCAGGTGCGGTTGGCCATCAGATAGCCGATCTGCCCCATGACGGTAAGCAGCGGTTCGAGCGGCACGACGAGCAGGGTCAGGACCGCCGAGACAAGCATGATCGAGATGTAATAGGTCGTGCCGTGCAGATGGATATGCAGCATCAGCGAGAAGATGCGCCCCCCGAAGAACGCCGCCACCAGCAGCAGCGCCACCGAGACGGCGCAGAGCATGAAGAAGATCTTCCAGGTGATCCGCTTGAGTCCTGACCAGTCCTGACGATCGCGCATCTTGACCAGTTCGGGATAGAGCACGGGAGAGAGCATCTGGGCCGGGGTCACGATCCCGTCAGCAATCTGTCGGCAGATACGGAACACGGCGGCCTCGGCCGAACCCAGAAGCGATCCAACGACAAGCGTGCTGATATGCCCGGACACGGCACCAAGAGTCTGATTGATGCTGGTCGAACGCGTGAAGGCCCACATTCCCGGCAATTGCCAGCGCCACTGACCGAACACATCACGCGGATGCAGGCGCAAACCGATTTTCTGGTGCAGGGTGGTAAGCGCAAAATACAGGAACAACCCGTAATCCATCAACACGGCTCCGGCCCAGACGAGCACGAAGAAGCCGAGCTTGAGATGCAGCACGAAGCCCAGCGCCGTTCCCGCCGTACGGAAAATGGCGGTGCAGGTATCGCTGATCGGCACGAGATGGAAACGGTCCGTCAGGCGCAGAACCCCGTTGCTCCAGCCGGTATACATGAACGGACAGATGAGAGCGTAGCCATAGGCGAGCATCGTGACCCAGGGGGTCCAGTGAGCGACATGACTATAAAACGCGACGCTGATGACCCCGATCGCGATGGCCACCACCGCCGAGAGCATGTCCAGCCGGATACAGAAGCCGAGGATTTGTCGCAAAAGCGCGAGGTCGCGCCGCGCGTAGGGCTCATTGCCGTAGCGGATGAATGTTTGCCAGGATTGCATACGCGAGAAGGTGGACGCCATGATCCCCAGAGAATGGATCAGGATCAGCAGGCCGAACTGGGCAAGCCCGAGGGCACGTACGGCAAACGCTATATAGGCGAAGCTGCAAATGGCCGTGGCAATGCGCCCCAAGGTCAGAAAGCTGACATTATGGATGATCCTCTTCGCGGCTGTCGGATGCTTCGGCATGAACGGGTTGTGAACGTGCCGCCCTGAAATGGGAAGAGAGGGATTGAAAAAACTTCGGCCCCCTCGATCCTTGCGCTTGCACCGGCCGGGGATAACGCCATCTCTGAGCAAATATCAGGCTCGTTCCTGCCGGGATGACAGGTGTCATTCGGGTTACGCCCATGAGGTTTCATGTCGCTTCCCCTCCGTCGCGCTCCTTTTCCTACCAGCATGGCCGTTCAGGCCGCTCCCGCGCCGCTCAGGGCACCGCGTCTGATTGCCGTCAACTCGGCGCTTGCACAGACACTCGGCTTCTCACCGGAATGGCTCGGATCGCCAGAGGCCGTGGCGCTTTTCAGCGGACAATGGCGCGATGAGGCTGTGCCGCCTGTGGCGCAGGCTTATGCCGGCCATCAATTCGGGCAGTTCGTGCCACAACTGGGCGACGGAAGGGCGCATCTGCTCGGGGTGGTAAGTACGGCCCAGGGCAGCACGTTCGATGTGCAACTCAAAGGCTCAGGGCCGACACCCTTTTCCCGACGCGGCGACGGGCTCGCCGCACTTGGCCCTGTACTGCGCGAATACCTCGTCAGCGAGTCCATGGCCGCTCTGGGTGTTCCGACAACGCGCGCCCTCGCCGCCGTGCTGACAGGCGAGACTGTGTGGCGTGACCGGCCCCTGCCCGGGGCCATTCTGACCCGCGTCGCCGCAAGCCATCTGCGCGTGGGCACGTTTCAATATTTTGCCGCGCGCCAGGACAGCGAGGCCCTGCGCTTTTTGTGTGATCTCGCGATTGCACGCCATTATCCGGGCGCTGCCTCAGCGGAAAACCCGGTGGGCGCACTCTTCGAAAATGTCGTCGCCGCGCAGGCTCGGCTGATCGCGCACTGGATGAGCCTGGGCTTCGTGCATGGGGTGATGAATACAGATAATATGGCCATTTCGGGAGAGACAATCGATTACGGCCCCTGCGCCTTTCTGGACGCATACCGCCATGACAAGGTGTTCAGTTCGATCGACCGGAACGGGCGCTATGCCTATGGCAATCAGCCCCGCCTGGCAGGATGGAACCTGGCTCGTCTGGCCGAGACAATTTTGCCGTTTTTTGACCCTGACGAGGAGCGCGCATTGGCCCGGGCACAGGAGGCGCTTGGCCAGTTCGGCACGCTTTATGATACGGCCTGGCTGGAGCGCATGCGACCGAAGCTGGGCCTCATGCAGAGCGAGGCTGAGGACAAGGCGCTGATCGTGCGGTTTCTGGAGATCCTTGAAGAGGAAAAACTGGATTGGACGCTGAGTTTCAGACGTCTCTCACGGAACGAGCCCCTCAGCGAAAAACCTGTCTCTGACGCGCTCGGTGGCTGGCTGGCAGACTGGAAGACACGCCGCGCCCGGGAAAAGGCCCTGCCAGCAGAGCAGGACCGCCTGATGGCGCAAAGCAACCCCGCAGTGATCGCCCGCAACCATCGGATCGCCGAGGCCATCGACGCCGCCGAGCATGGAGATTTCGAGGTTTTCCAGCGTCTGCTCGCGCGTCTTGTACGCCCGTTCGAGGATGACGCCGATTATGAAACACCGCCCCTCCCCGAGGAGGTGGTGCAGGCTACATTCTGCGGCACCTGAGACCTCAAGCCTACGGTCGCGAGCCTGCCTTTCGTCGTCGGTGTTGGCATCACCTGGACAAAAAAAGGGATGCCGAACTGTGGCATCCCTTTCGATTGAACTCTCCTATCGGTTTCGGATCAGAAATGAACGCCGATATTCATCTGGAAATTCCGTCCGATGAGAGCTTCGTAGTAGCGATTGACGTCATAGATCCCGGGGTCCTTCGGCAGGGCGTTCGTGATGTTGTTGATCACGAAATTGGCCGAAAGATTCTTGGTGATGTCATAGGCCAGTGAGAGGTTGAAATAGGCAAATGACGGACGCTTGTTATCCTGATAGCGCGTGGCAGGGACCTGGACCGCATACTGCGTGGGGCCATACCAGAGTGTCTGCCATTGGGCCGAGAACGGACCATTCATATAATTCAGGTTGAGCGTGAAGTTGTCATTGGGCGCATCCGTCGTGCCCGAGAGCAGATAGGTGCTTCCCAGATAGGTGTCCTGACTCTTGAGATAATGGACGTAGTTGCCGCTCAGATCGATTTCGCCAGCGCCGGTGCCGAAGCCGAAACGGGTGAGCGGGGTGAAATAGTCCATGGTCGCCTGCAGCGCCTGGGTCTCATACTTGGCGATGTTGTAATAGCCAGCATTGAAGGTCGAAAGCTGGCCCGAAGAGTCACGGGTGAAAGTGTTGCAAAAGGCGTTCGACGGGTAGCTGCTGGAGTCATAGCAGGCATTCATCAGATCCTGCGGCCCGAGAGAGGTGATGGCGTTCTTGACCTTCACGTCGACGAAGGAGGCCTTCATGTCGAGACCACGGACGAAATGCGGACGAAACTCGAGCGATCCCGTATAGCTCTTTGACGTCTCGTTCTTCAGATTGGGATTGCCGCCAGCCGTACCCGGAATGGTGTAGAAATTGAAGTTCGAGGTGAAGGGCTGGGTGATGCCTGCCTTGGCGCAGTTTGCTGCACGAATGGCCGGATTGGGACCCGAGCCGATACCGGCATCCGAGCAGGGATCGGTGCCCGATTCATAATCGGTCGAACGCGGCGAGAAGAGTTCAGTCACGGAAGGGTTACGCACAGATTGGGCGTAATTGCCACTCAGGCCGAAATCCTCGGTCGGCCACCAGGCCCCACCAAACATGTACGTCCAGTAATTGCCGGTCATGCTGTTATTGATGAAGCGGCCATTTGCCGTCGCTGAAAGATTATAGATGCCAGGCACATGCATGGCGGGCGACACGAAGGGAACGTCGAGTTCGCCGAACGCCTCATGGGTATGATAGGCGCCGCCCGTTGGGGGAATGGCCGTGCTGTTGCCGTATTGCTGATAAGTGCCATCGCCCTGCGGCCAGCCGCGGAAAAACGCACCCGGATCGAAGTGGTAGCCTTCGCGGCGATGCTCATACCCGAGATCCCAGCGAATATCGCCGGCAGGCAGGCGGAAAACGGTGGAGCTCAGTTCGGCCTGAATATCGCGCTGCGTATTCTTGTTGGTCGAATGCGCGTCGGAAATAACGTAATCACGCGCACCCGGCGTCATCTGATTATAGCCGAACGGATTGAGCGGTGCGCAGGTCGCGCTGCGGGTGGCGATGGGCGCATTCTGGTAACCAGGCGCGCAGACGATATTGCCGCTGGAATCCTGCACCGCGTTCAGCGCGTTCACGAGATTGGCTGTGACAATCGAGGGCGTCCAGGTATTGTTCATGTAGCGCGTGTATTCACCACGTACCTTCCAGTCGAACTTGCGCCCGACCGCATTGAAATCACCCGCAAGCCCCCCCTGAAAGCGGTACATCTGCACCGTGGTGCGATAGAGCCCGGCGTCGAGATCCTGGTTCAGCCTGTTGAGATAAAACGTGTCAGTGGGCTGGCCATTGGCTGCCAGGGCATTCTTGATGGTCTGCTGTTCTGCGCTGGTCAGATAAGGATTGCTGGTGCTGAGCGCATAGGCACCATTGACCACATCATTGGTGTAGTAGCTGCTGCTCATGGGGCCAGCGGTATTGAGCGTCAGCGGATTGTCAAACTGGGTTGTGCTCCATGTTCCCTGACCGACCTGGCTCTCCGCGCTGCCGCGCGCATACCATCCCTGCCATGTCGCATGGACATGGCGAGTAATGTCGTAATGGCCCAACAGGGTAAGATTGAGCTTGTCATTGGGCGCAATCAGCTGGTTGTAGTCCTGAAGCGCGATGCCATTGCCACCAATACCATGCGTCGTATCGCCCTTGAGCAACGTGCCAGCAGTGAGCGGAATGAGCGACTGCCCGTTCTGACTGAACATGAGCGGCTGATTGGCTGCATTGGCTACCGCATTATTGGCTTGCCCCGCCAGAGCAGCACCTGCCGAGCCTGCATATACGGGGAGATTGCCATAATCGCCTGTGATCATGGGAATACCCGTGACCGAGTTCTGGATGAAGCGCGATCCCGCTCCGAGAACATACGTGTACGGTGCGCTCTGTCCCAGAGGTACGCGATGATAGAGCACCGCATCGCGCCCGAACACATCCGGCCTGTCATTGGCGACCATGCCGCCCTGGTTACGATATTCGACGTCGAAGACGATACCGCCCCGGTCATGATCGAAATTGCGGCCTGCCTTGAATGTCAGCTTTTCGCCAGGAGCATCGAGCTTCTGCGACCAGTTGCCCTGTGCGTTGAAATCGACACCTGTGAAATGATCATCGAGCGTGTAGTTCATCACCCCCGCAACGGCATCGGCACCATAGGCCGCGCCGGCACCACCAAGACGCGTATCGATGCCCTTGATCAGCGATGTCGGAATGGTGCTGACATCCACCTGCGAGCCTGACCCTGCGCCATAGATCGAGGCAGTCGCACCGCCCGCCATGCGCATGCCATCGATGAGCGTCAGGGTACGTTCGGCGCCCAGGTTGAGCAGGCCTATAAAGGACTGACCGGCACCAAAACTCCCCTGATTGCCTATCGTCGAATTGCCGCCCTGGCTGATGGCCGGGTTTTCACGCAGCAACGCCGTTCCCAGATCGTAATACCCGCGTCGATGGATCTGCTCGGCGGTCAGCGTCGAGCCGGCCATGACATTGGTCAGACGCGACTGTGAAAGACGTGTGCCCGTGACGATGATCATCTCTTTCTGAGGAGCAGCGTCTGGCATCGATGCGGCACTGCTGGCGAGAACGGGCTGAGGCGTATTCGTGCCCGGGGGCGTTGCCGAAGCAGGCGCATTCGCCTGGGCAGTCGTCCCGGCTGGCACGACTTTTGACGCACGCGCGGCCGTCCCGCGCCTTGCCTTCGAGGCCTTGTGCGTCGAGACCTTCTTATGGGGCGTTGCCGTCGGTCCAGTCTGGGTCTGGGCCTGCGCCATCGTCGGGCAGGCGAAAACCGTGCAAAGCAGAGAGACCATAAGGGCGTTATGCCTCAACCCCTTAATGCGCTGCGGCAAGATCACTCCGGATGCCATTCCTGGGCCCTTTCGTCATAGCTGTCGTTATTTCAACATGTGTCATAGTAAGTCTGCTTTTCGATATCGAAACAATATAATGGGTGATTAACGAATTATCGTGATCTTTGTTGCTTAAGCGCAACATACAGTCAGGCGACGTACAATTCTGTGACGCGATTTTACGGAGCGATACCGGATGCCGGCGCCAGACTCCTCGCTTCATGCAGCGCTGCGGAAGGGCTCTATAACGGTCGTTTTTGACGAACGACGTTTCCGTCCCAACAGATGAAACGGCGCAGTCGGGTGCGTTCAGACAGCCGGACCATTGTGCTGATCAGGGAAGTGAACGCCCGATCCAGGCGACGATCCACGAACCGGATCAGGCCTCAGGATCAGCAAGCTGCCTACGTGCTGCAGGGACAAGGGCCGGGCAGTGAAACCCGGCCGAGGACGTGATTCGCGCCCGAAGCGTCGTTTGATGGAAGCGGATGCGTGAGCGGGTCAGCCTGCCTCTTGCTTCATAAGGGGGGCGGGTGCGCGTCGGAATCCGATCGCCAGACGATTGAACAGGTTCATCATCCCCACGGCGACCGTCAGATCGACGATCTCCTTTTCCGTAAAGATCCCGCTGAGCCTTTGGAATTCGCCATCCGGAATACCGCTCTCGCGCACGCAGGTAACCGTCTCGGCCCAGGCGAGAGCGGCGGTTTCACGCGCGCTGAAAAATCCCTCGGCCTCACGCCAGACCTGAAGCACAGCAAGCTTACGAGAGGGCACTCTTCTGGTCAGCAGAGCCTGACTATGCAGATCGAGACAGTAGGCGCAGCCATTGATCTGGGAGATGCGCAGATAGACCAGCTCGACCAGCCCAGCATCCAACCCTGACCGCGCCACATAGCGATAGACTTCCCCCAGGGTGCTCACAGCTTCCGGGGCGAGAGCTTCGTAGTCGAGACGCTGTGTCATCAGCGGGTATCTCCTTCGGTGGAACGCCAAGGCGCTTCACCTCTTCTCCCGTCATGCCGGGGCGCATGACAGGTGGAAGAACGCAGATTCCGACAGGACCAAGATTCTTGGTATACTCCGATATCGGTTTCATGGGCCTGTCATCACGCGTCCGGTGGATTGATGACACAAACCCCTTTTCGAGAACCGTACGGTGCCCGGCGATGCAGATCCTCCATATCGATTGCAGCCCCAGACAGGATGGGCAGAGCAGGCGCATATCTGCGGAGATCGTTACGCGGATCTGCACGCTGATTCCTGAGGCGACCATCGTCAAACGTGACATCAGTACGCTCTCCCCGCCGGATGCATCTTACGCTGCCTCGCTCGCAAGACCTGCCGACGCGAGCGACGAGGGAATCGAAGGGTCGACGGAACTGTCGGATATCCTGATCCACGAAGTCGAGGCTGCGTCCGTCATGGTGTTGGGAGCGCCAGTGCATAATTTCACGGTACCGGCCGCACTCAAATCCTGGCTCGATCATGTGGTGCGGATGAACCGCACATTCGCCTTGGGCGCCAATGGAAAACAGGGGCTCGTTGCCGATCGGCCCGTTCTGATCGGTGTCGCAGCGGGCGGATTCATTCTGGGCGGAGAGGCGCAACAGCCGGATTTCTTTACCCCGTATCTTCGGGCGGCTCTCGGATGTATCGGGTTGTTCAATGTGCATTTCATCCCGGTACAAGGGACTGCCTTCCACGATAGCAAAGCCTGCCAGGCCGCTCTCGATCAGGCTCTCCTGGCGCTCGACCCAGTTCTCCTGACCACGATTTCTCCTATCGCGACAGGCGCCTCGTCAGGGCCTGACGCCCGAGCGCGCACGGCCCATCTGTCCCGGTCGCACATATGAAAGACTCACGACCGCCCTTCGCAAGCCTTTCGCTCGACAGGGACAATCCGCGTAGCCTGAGCGAGCAGATCGCGAAGCATATCGAAGGCGCCATTCTTTCAGGCGCGCTTCCTGAAGGCGCGCGCCTTCCTTCCTGGCGTGACCTTGCGACGCAGCTTGGGGTCGCACGCGGCACAGTGCGTACCGCTTATGACCGGCTTATCGATCGCCATCTGCTGCGGGCCGCCGGGGCTGCAGGGACGCGGGTGGCTGAGCCCCCCAAAGTGCCTGACGCTTCTGTCAGAGGGGAGATTTCCGTATCCGACGATTATGGCGCGCTGGCCCTGTTCCAGCAGAAAAACGAGCAGCCGCTTGCTTTTCAGATGGGTATCCCGGCGCAGGATGCCTTTCCCGCCACACTTTGGGCGCGGCTGCACCGCCACGGCGTCCAGATATCGGCACTGCATGCCGGGGTGATGGACCCACGCGGCCTGCCGGAATTACGGGCGGCTCTGGCATCGCATCTCGCCCTTGCGCGCGGGCTGAGCTGCACGCCCGATCAGATCCTGATCACCACGGGATTTCGCAGCGGGCTCGCTATGGTGCTTCGCGCCATCGATAGTCCCGGAAGACAGGCCTGGGTGGAAGACCCGGGCTTTCCCGTTACGCGCATGGCATTGGAAAGCGCCGGGGTACATCCTGTTCCGATCAGGGTGGACCCTGAAGGGCTCGATGTCGCGCAGGGGCGTATCATGGCGCCCTCGGCATCTTTCGCCCTCGTGACACCGGGACAGCAGGCCCCCATGGGAGTTTCCCTCAGCCCCGCACGGCGCAAAGCCCTGCTGGACTGGGCGAGAGAGAGCCATGGATGGATCATCGAGGATGATTATCTGGCCGAATTGCATCTCGAGGGACGTGCGCCGCCCGCTCTCGCCTCAGGCGAGGGTGCGGATCGCGTGATCCATATCGGCACTTTCAGCAAGACACTTGCCCCCATGATAGGGCTGGGTTTTGTCGTAGCGCCCCCGGGCCTCGTGAAACGCCTGACCGAGATGGCCTGGTGGCTCGCCACCCCCCCCAATAATGCCGTGCAGATTGCCCTGACACGTTTTATGCGCGAAGGACATTATTTCCGGCATCTCCGCAGGTCGCGCCAGATCTATGCCGAACGCCGATCACTGCTATGCGACACGCTGCAACGATGCGGTGCTCCCGCGGCTCAGAGCGCAGGCCTGTCCGTCATGGTCCCCCTGCCCTCGGGGTTTGACGATGCCCGCCTTGCCCTGCAGGCACGTGCGGCGTCGCTGGGTGTCTCCCCTCTCTCGGCGTGGTTCGCCAAGGGATCGCGAGCGCGATCGGGCGTCATTCTGGGCATCGCGAATAGCCGCCCCGAGCGGGTCGAGGGCGACTGCCGCCAGCTCCTCGCCCTGATGCGCTCCGCCCTCTAGCGCCGGGCTTCCGGCATTCTGCGCTGATCGACGCAGTGCCTTCATTCCTCTCCCCTTCTGACGCTACGGAGCAATTCCATGCCCGGTTTTCACCATGGCCTTGCAGCCATCGCCCTGCTTGCCTTGTGCTCACTCCCCTCATCCTCCCGGGCCGAGACAGCACCTGCGCCCGACCCGGCAGGTTTCATTGAGGAAGACCCCGCACTTGCGCAGAGGGTCGGCCGCCCCGCCCCCGCCATGCGCTGGCAGACACTGGATGGACAGACGCTCGACATGGCGGCGCTCACCCGCAAGGGCCCCGTCTATCTCAAACTCTGGGCGACCTATTGCATTCCCTGCCGTGCCCAGATGCCGGGCTTCGAGGCGCTTTATCAGCGCTACAAATCCCGTATGAGCGTCGTTGCGGTCGATATCGGCTTTGGCGAGAACCGCGAAAAAATCGCCGCTTTCGTGCGCAAGACCGGACTGACCATGCCGGTCGTGATGGATGACGGGAAACTGAGCGACTGGCTTCAGATCCGCGCGACGCCGCTGCACGTGCTGATTGATCGTAACGGGCGCCTCGCCTATCTCGGCCATCAGGATGGCCCGGCGCTCAGCGCAGCCCTGGAACGCGTCCTGGCCACGCCTCGGACGACGAACGACCTTCATTTTGCGGATGTTACCCAAACGGCAAGCCTGGCCGTCGGGGCAAAGCTACCGGCGATGAGCCTCACGGATACGCAGGGCGCCAGCGCTTCCCTCCGCCCGGAAGGATCGATGCGGGCTCAGATCCTGCTGTTCACCGCACCCTGGTGCGAGAGCTACCTTGCGACTATGGATCCACCGACCGCGCGCCACTGCGCCCGCGCAAGAGAGCTTGCTCAAAAGCTCATGCCCCATTCCGGGATCGACTGGACGGTCATCGGTGCCCGACTCTGGACCGAACAGGGAGATATGGCCGGGTTCGGCACGCTGTTCGGCCCAGGATTCCGGGTATTGCTGGACAGCGACAATCTTGCCTTTACACGCTTTGGTGTGCGTCAGATCCCGGCAATTGCCCTGATCACCAAGGACGGACATCTGGCGAAGATACTCGATGGCACGCGGGCCGATCTGGCTGCACAGATCGAGGATTTCGAGCGTGTTACGCGATGAACCGGACATCTCCCCCGCATTGACTGGCTTACAACCTTCGGATGCGTGCAGATCCTGCGCGCATACTCTGTTCCTCCGATCTGCCTGCCTATGGCCGTGAACATACGCGCCCTCATCGAACCCTTACTGCTCGGACTCAGACGGGCAATCCAGGGCCGCCCCTTGATTTCACGCCATCTCAGTCGAGGCCGAAGCGGGCGAGATATTTGCGCAAGCGATCGGCATCGTTACGGCTTGCGCGCTGCGTGCGCGAGACCGCAAACAAGGCGCGGCCTGCATCGGAGAGACTGGCCGACAGACGACAAACACGCACTACCGCAGCAAGTTGAACGCTATCGAAAACATCGATCTCTGCGGGATCAGGCAGGATCTCTGCCAGCAACGCCCGGTCATCGGGCCGAGCCAGGCTGGTTGTGTCAGCCTCGCAGTTTCGCCATCGTTCGGTCAGTTCCCCGATCTCGTCCTCGATCATGGGGAGTGTGATTCTTCCACGATCCGCCAGGGTACATAGCCTGAGCACCGATTGCGTGAGATCGCGGAAATTTCCCGCCCAGCGTGCCTCGGCAGACCGCGCAAAACGCAGATACCGTGCACGGGCACCTGGGGCGAAACCGGTTTTGGCACCCAGTCGTCGCTCAGCGACATCCAGCGCGTGATCAAATTCCAATTCGAGATCTGTCAGGCGCTCCCGCAGAGGAGGAAGACGCAGGATCCATTGGAAAAGCGTTTCCAGCCCTGCGCCATCTCGGGCAGTAGCAATCAGGCGGATCTGTATATCGAGATCTGTCTCCCCGCCAACCGGACGGTACTGCCCGCACTCCACGGCGCGGACGAGATTGTCGCGCAGGGCCGGGGGGACGTGCTCCATCCCCTCGATAAGCAATGTGCCGCGATGCGCCTGTGCCAGTAATCCAGCCCGTTCAGCCCCTGCCGCGCTGCCGAGGCCGCGCTTCTGACCCATCAGCATCGCGGCCCCATCCGGTGTCGCAAGGGCTGTGCCGCTGACGCGCACCAGTTTCCCACGCAGCTGCCGGCGCTGAAGTCGCAGTTCATGGACGC
>Ga0157365_10000304_pt1 | contig 22272 bp, 18 predicted proteins | sample AttsexASBM3_FD_111478 | JGI IMG/M metagenome (GOLD analysis project Ga0157365, IMG submission 111478) | Fungus gardens microbial communities from leaf cutter ant in Ribeirão Preto, State of São Paulo, Brazil - Atta sexdens ASBM3 | ecosystem: Host-associated > Fungi > Mycelium > Unclassified ... | reverse complement strand
GGCCCATCATAAAATGCCCATAGTAATTGAAGCTGTTAATATTGATAAATTCATTGAATTCTTAAAAGATCAAGGTTAATATTTAATATATATATATAATTTTTCCCCTTCTTATTTAATCATTGGAGGGTAGGTTATTACACTAATATATTAATTATAGTTAATATATATATATATTATAGTTGGACTAACCTCTATAATATAAATTATATTACAATTATTATAAAAGTAATAGTATAATTAATGTAATAAAATAAAATATAAAAATAAAAATGTTAAATTTATTTTTTAATTCTGTATTAGTAATATGATTAATATTATTATTTATAGTTGGTATTAATAGTAAATATATAATAACAGCTAAAGAATATATACCAATATTTAATGTATCATTAATACAAAATAATAATCTATATTATAAATTAAAAATAGGATCATTATATGTAACAATAATAACATTAATATTATTTTTATTTATATATAATGATTTAACATATAATAATATATATATAGAATATTTAGATAAAATATTAGATATTCCTGTAGGAATAGATAGTATATCAATATATTTTATATTATTATTATTAGTATTATATCCAATATTAATATTAAGTAGTTGATATAATAATTTTAATACACCATATTTATATTATATATTAATATTATTAATACCAATATTATTATTATTAAATTTTATATGTATTGATTTATATTATTTTTATATATTTTTTGAAGCTACATTAATACCATTATATATATTAATAACAATATATGGATCAAATAATCGTAAACAAGCAGCTTATTATATATTAATGTATACATTATTAGGTAGTTTATGTATGTTAATATCATTATGTTGAACAGCATCAATAATTGATGATAGTACATTTTTTTTAATATATAAATATATACCAAGTTTAGATATTCAATTTATTTTATGAATATTATTATTTATAGCTATTATGGTTAAATCACCTATATTACCTTTACATACTTGATTACCTTTAGTTCATAGTGAATCACCTTTAGCTGGTAGTATTTTATTAGCAGGTATTGTATTAAAATTAACTGTTTATTTAATAATTCGTTGAATTTTACCATTTTTACCTGAAATATCAATATTATTTACACCTTTTGTTTATACAATTTGTGTTATAACTATTATTATTATTAGTTTTATAACTATGATTCAAAATGATTTAAAAGTTATTGTTGCTTATAGTTCTGTATCACATATGGCTGTATGTATTTTAGGTGTTTTCTCTAATTCTATTGCTGGTTTACAAGGTTCATATCTATTAGGTTTAGCTCATGGTTTAATCTCTCCTGCTTTATTTATATGTGTTGGTGGTATTTTATATGATAGATTCCATACTAGAATTATTTATTATTATAATGGTTTATTATCTATTATGCCTTATTTCTCATTTTATTTCTTAATTGCTTCTTTTGCTAATATTGGTACTCCTTTATCTTTAAATTTTGTTGGTGAATTCTTAAGTTTATTTGGTTCATTTAATAATAATTTTATTTTAGGTACTATTTGTGTTTCAAGTATTTTCTTATCTGCTTCTTATCAAATGAAAATTAGTAATAGAATAACTAGTGGTATTAATTCTTATATTTTTACTAATAATGATATTACTAAAGTTGAATCTATTTCTCTTAATATATTGATTATTATTACTTTAATTTTAGGTATTTTCCCTAGTTATATTACTCAACATCTTGATTTATTATTTAATTCATATATTATTTATAATATTTAAATATTAAATCATAGCCTATTATATTCCCCCCCCTATCTCATATTATTATTATTAGTTAAAATAATAATTAATTATTATGTATATAAGTAATAGTTAAATTAATAAATATTAATTTTGATTACCCTACTTAGTTAATGATTCAAGTAATCTACATTATGGTAGATTATATTAGTACTTTATTAAATAAGCCTTTAACTTAATGGTAGAGTGATAACTTGATAAGTTATTTGCAATAGTTCGATTCTATTAAGGCTTAATAAAATACTTATATAGTATAAAAATATATTATATAATATAATATTGTTAGAAATATATATTTAATAAATATAAATATAAAATAAAATAAAATTTAGAAATTATAATCGGATTAATTTTAATTATTATTTCATTATTTACATTATTATATAATAAAAAAAATGTAATTATTATTTATATATTAATTGAATTATTATTATTAGGTATAAGTGTATTAATAATACATTATGGTATATTATATAATAATATAGATAGTTTATTATTTATAATTGTATTATTAATAATAGCTGGTGTTGAATCAACAATTGGTTTAACATTATTAGTATGATATTTTAGACAAATGGGTAGTGTTGAATTTAATACATATAATATATTATAATTAAATGTTTTTATGTATTTTATTATTACCAATTTATGGTACATTAATATCAGGTTTATTAGGTAGATATATAGGATATATTGTATCAAAAATTATTGCTACATCATGTATTATAATATCAGCTATTTTATCATATTATTATTATTATCAAGTTATGATATTAAATAAAATATATGTTATTAATTTATTTAATTGATTTAATATTGATTTTATTAATGTTGATTGATCTTTTATTTTAGATTCAACTAGTATTTCTTTATTAGTTCCTGTATGTACTATTTCTGGTTTAGTTCATTTATATGCTATTGGTTATATGAGTCATGATCCTTATCAAGCTAGATTCTTTAGTTTCTTATCTTTATTTACTGCTTTTATGATTGTTCTTGTTTTAGGTAATAATTATTTAGTTATGTTTGTTGGTTGAGAAATGATTGGTTTAGCTTCTTATTTATTAATTAGTTTCTGACATACTAGAATTAATGCTGCTAAAAGTGGTTTAAATGCTTTCTTAGTTAATAAAATTGGTGATACTACTTTAACAATTAGTTTATTTATCCTTTTAAATACTTTTGGTTCTTTAAATTTTAGTACTATTTTTAGTACTATATCATATATTAATATTGATATTTTAAATTTAGCTATGTTATTTATTTTAATTGGTACTGCTGCTAAAAGTTCACAATTTGGTTTACATACTTGATTATTAAATTCTATGGAAGGTAAATTAGGGCCTTCATTAACAATACTTTTTAGAAAAAAACTTTTCCATAAAATTAATTTCTAGGTTATTTTACCATAGAGACTATAAGTATTGATATATTTTTTATATATAAAACATAGTCCATTTATCTTATTATAATAAAATTGAAACTGATCCAATGATAATTATTTATTATATAATAGTTAACTCGACTAATAATAATATTAATATTATTATTATTATTATTATTATTATAATAAGATATAATTTTTTGCCTACTCCAGTATCATCATTATTACATGCTGCATGTTTAGTTTGTGCTGGTATTTATTTATTATTACGTAGTGCTCCAATATTAGATTGTACACCATTAGTTCAATTAATTATATTATGATTAGGTGGTATAACAACATTATTAGCTGGTATAATAGCAATAGTATCTAATGATATGAAAAAAATTATAGCTTTATCAACAATGTCTCAACTTGGAATGATGGTTGTGGCAATTGGATTAGGTAATTATAATGCATCTATTTATCATTTATTCTGTCATGCTATGTTTAAAGCATTATTATTTATGTCTGCTGGTTCAATTATTCATAGTATTATAACTGAAAGTCAAGATATTCGTACATTTGGTGGATATATTCATTATTTACCTATAACTTATATTTGTATATTTATTGCATCATTATCATTAATGGCTATACCTGGTTTAAGTGGTTATTATTCTAAAGATATTATTATTGAAGCTACATATACTACATATACTATATCTGGTTATATTATGTATTGATTTACTTTAATTAGTGCTACATTAACAACTTTATATAGTATTAGATTAATTTATTTAATATTCTTTATTACTCCTAATAATAATAAATATAGTTATACACATATTCATGAATCTTCATGAATTATGTTAATTCCTATGATTATTTTAGCTTTCTTAAGTATTTTTATAGGTTATTTAACTCAAGATCTTTATTTAGGTTTTGGATCTCCTATTTTAAATTCTTATCATATCTTTAATATTGAATTTACTTTACCTACTATTTATAAAGTTTTACCTTTAATTTTAACTTTATCATCTATTTTATTTATATTTATTTTATATGAATTCTTATATAAATTTATTTTTATTGTGGCCGTCCCCGCGGGCGGGCCCGGCTATAATAACAAATTATTACATGATTTATATGTATTTATTAATACTAAATATATGTATGATTTAATTATTAATAATATTATTATTCATAATTCATTATTCTATGCTAAATCATTAGATTTTGATATTGAATTAGGTATCTTTAGAAATAATGGTCCTATATTATTTACTAATATCTTAAATAATATTTATCTTGTTTCTAATTCTTATTATAATCAATTATTAAATACTAAATTATCTAATAATAATTTATTTAATAAATATTCTATATTACCTATCTCATTAACTTTAATTATTCCAGTTATATTATTAATTATTATTATTCATTTTAATTCTACTATTCTTATTGATATATTATGTATTTTAACTATTATTATTATTACTTCATTTATTTATTAATTATTCCCCCCCCCCCACTATATATTTTAATTGATTTTATTTATATATATATATAATAGATGATATAAGTAATATATTATGGGATTATAATTTAATTGGTAAAATACTAATTTTGCATATTAGCAATAGCAGTTCAATTCTGCTTAATTCCATTTAATTTTTTTAAGGTAGTAATAGTTTAATAGGTAAAACGAATCTTTGTGGCAGATTATATTAGAGTTCAAGTCTCTATTATTACCCTTTATTGGGTAAGATTATTACCCTCCCTCCTCCCTCGGAATGGTGAGATTATTACCCTTTATAAGGTAATATTATTACCCTTCCCTCCTTCATTCCCGGGATTGTGATATTATTACCTTATCAGGTACATCTAATTTATTTTATTATTATTTAATAACGGTGGTCAACTAAATTTATTTAAAAATTATTTAAATCAAATTTATGTATAAAAAAGATGGTAAATTAAGGGTTAATAGCTTAATTGGTAAAGTATATGTTTGTCATACATATGGATGCACGTTCGAACCGTGTTTAACTCGATGGATATATAACCATAGGCAAGGTAGACTATTTGCTAAATAGTTAGATTATTTCTTTAAGAGTTCGAATCTCTTTATATCCGTTTTTAATTTAAAGATCCTCTATGAGGATGAGTTATAAATATTTTATATTATTAAATTAATATAAATATAATAATGGTTTATTAGTCCATATATTATATATATTGATTTAATATTTTATTAATATATTAAATGTTAAATATCTATTTGATATTATATAAATATTTATATATTTATTATATATTTATTAAAAATATGACATATTTTACAGCTAGAAAACAAGATCCTATATTAGGATTAGTTAACAGTTATGTTATTGATAGTCCAGAACCTAGTAATATCTCATATTGATGAAATTTAGGTAGTTTATTAGGTGTTGTTTTAATTTTACAAATTATTACTGGAATTTTCTTAGTTATGCATTATACATCACATATTACTATGGCATTTTCATCAGTTGATCATAAAAATTTTTAATGTGATCATTATTCTGGTATTTTTATTAAAATCAATAATTTATTGACAATGATAAATTATGAATAATAAAGTCTGTCCTTAATTAAGGATCTACTACTAATTAATTTAATTTTATTCATAAAAGAGACTATATACCAGAAACAATATAAAGTTAGCTGTAAGGTAGATTACTATATTGTTAAGAAATAGTCCATATAATTATTTTAATAATTAATTATTTATATAATTAATAAGGATATCTTAAATAACATAATTTAATATCTTATTAATTATATAAACCATAAAAAATGATTATGAGAGATGTAAATTATGGATGAGCTTTACGTTATGCTCATGCAAATGGTGCAAGTTTCTTTTTTTTCTTTGTTTATTTACATATAGGTAAAAATATTTATTATGGTTCATATAAATATCCTAGAATTGGTTTATGAAGTGTTGGAGTTATTATTTTCTTATTAATGATTATAACTGGATTCCTAGGTTTCAAAAATAGTAGCCTAGATTTATATAATAAAGGAAAAATAAATAATAATAACCAGATGGAGGATTGGTTCCAATTAAATTATAATAAATCATTATTAATTCATAAACCATTAAATATTTATAAAAACCACTATTCAATTAATAAATTTAACCATATAAGATATTATTCAACTAAAAGAACATCAATTAAGGCCCTTCGGCCCTGTAGTAATATTATTATAAATAAAAAAATTGAATCATTAAAAAATTGTGATGATATAATTAAAAATTTAAAGTCGGGCCTCCCCGGAGGGCCGGCCACTATTCCAATACTAAAATATTGAGATAATTTACATTTAGAAGAATCTAGATATGATATTTTAAATTATACTAAAGAATTAGCTGGTATATATATTATTATAAATAAAATAACATATAATTATTATATAGGATCAGCAATTACTAATAGATTATATAAAAGATTAAATCAACATACAATTTATTTAACTGGAAATAAGTCAATTAAAAATTCTATATTAAAATATGGTTTAAATAATTTTATATATGGATTATTAGTTATATTTAAAAATCCTATAGATAAAGTTAGTAATAAAGAATTATTAATTGAAGAAGCTAATTGTATTAAGCAATATAATCCTTCATATAATTTAGTATATGAAGCAACAAATAATTTTGGTTATAAACACACTGAATTTACAAAAATGTCTATGAGATCTAGTATTACTGAAGTTCGTAAAGCTAAATTAGCTGAATTAACTCGTAATAAAGTTTGAAGTGAAGAAAGTAAAAAAAAACTTAGTGATATTCCTAAAAATCAGTCGAGATCTTCTAATTATTTATCAGAAGAAGGAAGATCCAATATTGGATTAAAAAATAAAGCTTTAATTAGTATATATGATAATTATAATAATTATGTATGTAAATTTGACGGTATTGAAGAAGCTTCAATATTTTTAAATTGTAGTCCAAAAACAATTCAAAGGGCATTAAAAAATGAATATATCTTTATTCCAAATGAATTTATAAATTATTTAGATGATAATATTATTACATATGATATTGATTGATTTAAAGAATCTAATTTTAAATCTGGATTAAAATTTAGTAATAATAAAACATTATTTAAAATAAAATATGCGTGGCCTACCATTGATATAGTACCTCATTAAATATACAAAAATAAATCCAATCCTCGTCACTTTATTATATAATAATCTAGTTTATATTATACATGATAGTCGAGCAGGCTTCTAATTTTTTAACTAAGTTACCGTCGGTAACTTATTAAGGTGTATAATAAGAGCAATAAATTAACTTTAATTAGGAATATTGCTTTATGTAAACTCAATTTCTTGACAAAGAGATTGGAAAATTATTAGTAAATTTATTAAAATTATTTATGATATAATTTTTAGGTAACACAGATGAAAACGATTAAAATTATTTTTAAATAACAAGATCGTCGGTATAATTAAATATCGCTACAGACTGGGTCATTTGTGGGTATCTGAAATGATACTTAATGTACAGTCGAAAATAGTACTGTTTAGTTTATGGACAAATGAGTCATTGAGGTGTTACAGTTATTACTAATTTAGTAACTGCTGTTCCAGTTGTTGGAACACCTTTAGTACAATTAATATATTATTATTTATTAAATTCATATACTCTATGGATTATTGTTTAATAAATAATAATTAAATAGTTGAAATTAACAGAATATATAATAAAAAAATATATTAATTAAATATATAATTTATTAATAAATAATAGTAGTAGACAGGCCGATTTTGCCTTTTGTCGATTATATATTATTTATATTAACGACTAATGATGATTCATCAAGAATATTCTGAATTAATATTACCCATTACTTTATTAATTAATACATAGTCTATATCTAACTATAATTAAGTTAAGATAATATTTAGTAATATGAGGTGGTCCCGCAGTTGGTAATCCAACAATACAACGTTTCTTTAGTTTACATTATTTAATGCCATAGAAAAAAAAACAAGTGGTAATAAATTTACTTAAATTGTATGGAATAATATTATAATATTAGATATACAGCAATAAATTTGTTTAACGACTAATTAAGTAAAATAAATATAATTAGGGACCGACCCTCCGGGGGGAGGCCCTGTTTATTTATAATATATAGTCTATTTCAATAATACATTAATTTGTATTATTGTGTTATTATAATGGAAAGTATATATTTATAAGAATAATTTATAGTATTGACTTGAAAAATTAAATATTTATAATTATAAAAAATATAATAATAATTATACTTTAATTAGATAAAAAAAAAGCAATATGATAAATGAATTTTTACATTTAAAAATTCTTATAAATTCAAGATATAAGTTTTTTAATTTTCCATTATAATTTTTTAAAAAAGTTGTACTAGCAGCATTAGCTTGTGTTCATTTAATTTATTTACATACTCATGGAAGTAATAATCCATTAGGTGTATTAAATTTAGTTGATAGAATACCATTTAGTCCTTATTTTATTTTTAAAGATTTAGTAACTATATTAATATTTATATTAGCATTTAGTGTGGTAATATTCTATTATCCTAATGCATTCGGTGATTCTGAAAATTATATTGAAGGTAATCCTATGGTAACTCCACCAGCGATAAATTTAATGGTAGTAGCTATATTATTTTTTATAATATTGAAATCGAATGTAACACCTTTAACTAATTAAATTACAACCAAAGCAAATATAATTTAAAAATTTTAAGGATAATAATTTAAAACAGTCACTCTCGATGGTCGTTCTTGATAAATAATGGTGTAAAATTAATGGTATAAATGGTAGTTATAAAATTAGATAAATTATTATTCAGTTATCAGTCGCAATAATAATTAAAAAAAATAAAAAGTCTAAAATATATAATATATATAATGACAATTTATTACATAATATTAATTTATGTTTAAAGACTATTAAATAATTAATATATATATATATAAATATATAGTCTATTCATTATTGAAAAATAATGTTAATAAAAAGTGTTCCTGAATGATATTTATTACCATTTTATGCTATATTAAGATCAATACCTAATAAATTATTAGGTGTTATAGCAATGTTAGCATCAATATTAATATTATTAGCATTACCATTAGTAGATAGAAGTATAGTAAGAGGATTAGCATTTAAACCATTAACAAAATTAGTATATTGATTCTTTATATCTAATTTTGTATTATTAGGTTTAATTGGTACTCAACATATTGAAGCACCATATATTTTATTAGGTCAAATAGCTACAGTTATTTACTTTAGTTATTTCTTAATAATTGTACCATTGTTAAGTTATATTGATAATACTTTATATTATTTAACAACAAATCAATTCTTTATTAAAAAATAATATTTCCCCCCCCATTCTTTTTTTTTATTATAAATGTTAGTTTTATCAATATTAATTATAATATTATGTTTCGCAATATATTATAGCCAACCTTTTGGGAATGGTTCACGTTTAAATTATATTGACATAGTATATATATTAAGTATTATAGGAATATTAATAAGTATAATTATTATATTTAAGGATATAATAATAGTATGAGATGATTATTTACACACTGTAATATTTATATTATATAATACTATAATAATAACACCATTATTACATACAGTATCAATATTATTATTAAGTATAGTATTAATATATTTAATATTTAATTATCATATAAAAGATTGATATTATAGTATAACAAGTTTTACATTACCAATAACAATATTATTTAATGTATTAGGTATGTTATTATTAATACATAGTGTAAATTTAATAATATTATTTATAGCTATTGAATTACAAAGTTATACATTATATGTATTAACACGTAGTAATTCAACAAATGAATTAAATATCCAAATTAATAGTAATAAATCTAAATTAAATATTGGAACTAAAGATAGTATAATATATTATATATTAGGTACAATAGGAAGTATATTAATATTATTAGGTATAGTATTATTATATGGAATAACTAATTCATTTAATATTATTGAAATAGGTAGAATATTATCAATTAATAATATAAATAATATAATTGAAAATCCATTAATATTAGATTTAAGTATATTATTAATAATATTAGGATTTTTATTTAAATTAGGTATTGCACCTATTCATAAATGATTAATTGATATTTATATTAATACTCATATATTAATAACAATGTATATAAGTTTAGTAACAAAAATTAGTATATTTATTGTAATAATTAATTTATATTATGGAATTTGTATTAAATTACCAAATATTGATAATATAATATATTTTATAAATATTTTATTATTATTAACTATAATAATTGGTACAACTGGAGGTTTAATTGTTGTTAATTTAAAAACAATTATAGCTTATAGTGGTTTAACTAATACTGGTTATATATTATATAGTATAGTTAATTCAAGATCAATAGATACTTTAGGTAATACTATTGAATTTATTATACAATATAGTATATTACATTTAGCTTGATTTATATTAATAATTAGTGTATTATTATATTATAATAATAATATTTATGATTATAATAATAATATTATATCTAATAATAATTCTAAAACAAATTATAAATTATTACAAACTAATAGAACAATTAATGGTTTAGGTTCTAATAATAATATATTAAGTATAAATATTAATCAATTTAGTAGTTTAATATCATATAATAAAACAATAACAATTTTATATATTTTATTATTAACTAATTTAATGGGTATTCCACCATTTATTGGTTTTATAACTAAATATAATATTATTACTAATATTTTACCTAATAGTTTTACAATATCAATTATTATTATTATTATTAGTTTAATATCAGCTTATTATTATATTATTAATATATTATATACATTAAGTATTAATAATAATATATCAAAAGTATTTATTAATTCATTTATTATTACAACTGATAAATTTAATAATAAATTAGCTTCAAATCCTTTATTCAATAAATCACAATTAACAATTAGTATTTTAGCAAGTAATTTAATTCTATTATTATTAGTTTTACCATTATTATTAAATAATAATGAATTAAATTCTTGATTTATGGGTATTAGTGCTTATATGCATTTTATTTAAATAAAAAAAAATTCTTCATGATTCAAATAATATTTAATGACACTAATTTTAATGATATTAATAATTTAATTAATTCATTATCAATTAATAATTATATTATTAGTTCTAATAATAATTTAATTTTCTATACTACTTTAATTTTTATTTTAACTTTAGTTTTATTATTAGTTAATATAATTTTCTCAGTTTATGATAATAGTGTTGATAAATCTGGTAGTTTTGAATGTGGTTTAACTAGTTTTAGTCAAACTAGAATATCTTATGCTATTACATTTATTATTTTAGCTATTTTATTCTTACCATTTGATTTAGAAATTTCTACTATTTTACCTTATTCTATTACCTTATTTACTTTAAAAAGTTTTGGTTTAATTACTTTAATTATTTTTATCTCATTATTAACTTTAGGTTTTATTGTTGAATTTAAAACTAAATCAATTAATATTCCTAAAAATCATAACAATAAACCTTTATATTATAATGATTAATATATAATATTTTCCCCCCCCATTTATATTATTTATATCTTATTATATAAGTGATATATATATATACTTAGATAGTTTAATCGGTTAAAACAACTGTCTCATATATAGTTAATATAGGTTCAATTCCTATTCTAAGTACATAAATAATAAAATATAAATAATATAATAATATTAAGTAATTAATAATTATATGATAATATAAATAATATATATTATGTTTAAAAAATCAATATTATTACAATTATTATATAATAATAATAAATTATATAGTAATAATATATCAAAATTATATAATAAATTATATAATAATATTAATCAAATAATTAATAGTAATAAAGCTATAAAAAATATTGATAATAATAATTATATTAATATATTATATAATAAAAATAACAATAATTTATTTAATAATATAAAAATTAATTATTTATTAAGATCAATTATAATTAGAATATTATATAATAAAATTATTGATCCTAATGTATCAGAATTAATATCATATAAAAATTTAAGATTATCTACATATTTTATTAAATTATTAATTAGTGATATTATTATTAAATCAAATAATAATATTATAGAAGCTATATTTTTTATATATATACCTAAAAATAAATGAAAAAATAATATGATAGTATCACGTATATTAAATAATATAAATTTATTAAATAAAGAAAATAAAACTGGTAATTTATTTAATAATAAAAAATTAATTATTCAACCTATATTTATTAAATATGATTATTTTAATAGTGATATTTTAAGTCAATCAATTAATAAAAATATTAGAATAACTAAATCAATACGTAGTAGTTATATTAAAAATTTAAATTTAATATTACCAATTAATACTAATAAATCAATTATTATGAATAATAATATAATATATAATAATATATTAATTATATCTAGTTATAATAAATTATTTAATAAATTAAATAATAATAATAATAAAATCTTATATAATAATATTAATATTAATTCATATTATAATTTATTTATTAATAAATCAATAACTGGTGTTCAATGAGAATTTATTGGTAAAAGATTTATTGAATCTAAACGTTCTATCAAAAATAATTTTTCAATTGGTACTTTTAAATATATTACTAAAAATAATATAACTAATATTGGTAAAAATACATTATTTTTAAATAATACTAAATCTAATCTACAATTATCTAAAAATAATAATAGTTATATTGGACCTACTGGTAAATATAATATTAATGTTTCAATTAGTCATTTATAATTATTCACATTATATTATTTATTACTTATTTCCCCTATTATAATTTAATATTATATAAGTAATATATATAATGAGCTAAAGATAGAACAAAATAAGTTGAAATAAATAATATGAATATATATTAATAATAATATATATATTTAAAATGATAATATTCATAAAGAGAAATATTATTTAATATTTACAAATAATAAAAATTATTATGAATAATATTGCTAAATTTGAATATAATTGAGTGCAAAGATGATTATTTTCAACTAATCATAAAGATATTGCTATTGTATATTTATTAGTATCAATATTTTCAGCATTAGTTGGAACTGGTCTAAGTATTATTATTAGATTAGAATTAGCTAATCCTGCACCAAATATTTTATTTGATTCAGGTCAAATATTTAATGTTGTAATATCTGCTCATGCGATAAATTATATAATCGTATATAATTTATATAAAATATAAAAAATCTTACTTAAATAATAGTTGATTATTTATTACATAATTAATTTTAATTATGTTTAAAGACTATAAATATAAAAAATAATAACCAATTTAATAAATAGTCTATAAATTATTGAAAAATAAATTTAAATATATAGTTTTATGATATTCTTTTTTGTAATGCCAATTAGTGTAGGATTTTTCGGTAAAGGAATAAAAAATAATTGGTTACTTTATAATAGAAAGTATTCTACTAAATATAATAATAATAAAGGAACGGACGGACCGTTTATTAATTTAGGATCATATTTAGCAGGTTTAATTGAAGGTGATGGAACAATTGCTATATATGATAAAACTTCAAAATCTAAAAAATATAGACCTTTAATTTCAATAGTATTTAAAAGAAATGATTTATATTTAGCTCAGTTTTTATGTAAATTAACAAAATGTGGTAGAGTTGAAAATAAAGTAGATAGAGGATATATTTTATGACATATTAATAAAATATCAGAAACCTATATTATTTTTGATTTAATTAATGGTTATTTTAGAACACCTAAATATGAAGCATTAGTTAGAGGAATAAATTGAATTAATGAATATATTGAAAATCAAAAAAATAATCCTAGTAAATTACCCGCAACAATTGAAATAATTAAAAAAATTAATTATATAAAAATAAAACCATTAAATGAATCTGATATATTATCAGATAATTGATTAAGTGGTATGACTGATGCGGATGGTAATTTTTCAATATCAATATATAAAAATAAAAGAATAAATTTATTTTACAGAATGGAATTAAGACAAATTTATAAAAATAAATATATAATTGAAGGTCAATCATTTTTTGATATTCTTAATACAATAAGAATTGCATTTAATGGGCATTTATATGCATATGAAAAACCTGTAACATTTAATAATATCAAAAAAACATATTATCGTTATATTATGTCAGTAACACATAAAAATAGCTTAAAATTAGTTATAAATTATTTTAATAATCATCCTTTATTAAGTTCTAAATATTTAGATTATAAAGATTGATCTTATTTTGTATCTCAAATAGAATTAAATGGTCAATCAATAAATTTATTAAATGAAGCTAAATTAATAAGAAAAAATTTTAATAAAACAAGAATTAATGTAAATTGAGATCATTTAAATAATTTTTGTTTTAAGTAGAATATATTATTTTTATAATAAAGTCCAATTATTTAAAATTGCCGTTATATATTGAAAAATATATATTTAAATATTACTATATGCAAAAAAATGCTAAAGCTATTTATAAAACTATTTAGGAATTTAAAATAATAAATTAAATAAAAATATTTTATAATTTAATTATATTATTATAGGGACCTAATTTAAGGTAGGCCCTGTTATATTTATTTATTATTATATAAAGTACTAATGTTTAACGATTAAATAGATGTAACAATGTATAATTTGCAGGATATAAAATATAAAAATATAAATTATATGTAATTTCCTCAGAGACTATACGTAATAAATCCAGAGTTTCATCCTTATGAGGATGTAACTATTATTTTGGGATTAAGACATAGTCCTTATTTAATTTAACAATTAAATAAAAAAAAGAATTATTTTGTACCATTAATGATCGGAGCTATTGATACTTCATTACCTAGAATTAATAATATTGCAGCTATTTTATTATTACCATCAGTATTATTAGCAGTATTATCTACATTAATTGAAAGTGGTCCTGGTACAGGATGAACTGTAAATTGTATGCAGTTATTAATATTACAAACAGCTTTAAAAATACTGATTAATAAAAATTAAATAATTAATTTTGTAATATTATTTATTATAATAATTATAATTTATAATAGTGGTCGGCCACTATTATTCAATATATTAGTAAATATATTACAAAATATTAAAATAACTTTATTATATTGTATTTAGAAGCTATTATATATTATTATATAAATCAGAGACTAAATGTAATAAACTCCATGTTTATTATTTAATAAATTTAAGTAATAAAATCGGGGCTTACCATAAGAGTATAAAAAATAAAAAAAAAATTAAAAATTAATATAATGTAGGCCCTGTCGACCATTAATAAATTAAATAATAAACCTAGTTAAGAAATAGTCCATTCATATTTGAAATATGAAAATAAAAGATATCCACCTTTATCAAGTTTATTATCACATAGTGGTGTATCTGTTGATTTAGTAATTTTTTCATTACATATTAGCGGTATTTCATCATTAGCTGGAGCTATAAATTTAATGGTTACAATAATAAATATGAGAAGTAATGGTTTAACATTTACACAATTACCATTATTTGTTTGATCAATATTTATTACAGCTATTTTATTAATAGTATCATTACCAGTACTAGCTGCTGGTCTTACTATGTTAATAACTGATCGTAATTTTAATACATCATTCTTTGATCCAGCAGGAGGTGGTGATGTATTATTATACCAGCATCTTTTCTGAAAAAAATATAAATTATTTATTTTATTAGATGTGTTATTCTTATTATTTTATTTATTAAATAAAAAAATTACTAATAAAGTAATTATTAGAAATTCAGATATTAATAATAAATTATTGGAAGATCAATTATCTGTATATAATTATAATTCTAATAATTCAAAAGACTTTAATTTTAAATTATTTTATTTAGAATTTAAAAGAAGATTTCCTAATAGAAAAAAACCTTCAAAAGAATTTTTAGAATGATTTATAGGATTTTTTGAAGGTGATGGTTCTTTTAATATACCTAAAAGAGGTGATTTAAGTATTGTTATAACACAATCAGAATTAGATATTAATATATTAAATTATATTAAAGATAATTTAACAATTGGAAATATATATATTCAATCAAAAAAAAATAAAACATATAGATGAATAATTCAAAATAGGTTAGATATATATTTAATATCATTATTATTAAATGGTAATTTAGTATTACCAATAAGATCATTAAAATTTAATATTTTTTTATCAAAATTAAATTTAAAATTAGTAATGAATAAAGAAAATTTAATAAAATATGATGATAGATTAGTATTACCATCTTTAAATGATTCATGAATTACAGGTTTTACTGATAGTGAAGGATGTTTTACATGTTCAATATTAAATAATTCAAATCATGCATATAGAATACGTTATATTTTATCTCAAAAATATGAAATAAATAAATATATATTAGATTATATATTAGAACTATTTAATAAAAAAGCAAATATAAATAAATCAATAGGTTCAATCGTACCTCATTCAGTAAAAAATGTTTATGAATTAAGAATTAATGGTTTAAAAAATTGTTTATATATATTAGATTATTTTGATAAATTTAAATTAAAAACTAAAAAATATAAAAGTTATGTTTTATTTAAAGATATTATAAATAAAATACAAAATAAGGATCATCTAGATATAAATAAAAGAAAGGAAATTAAACATCTAATGAATAATATAAATAAATCGGAATAGAGGATATGGTGTAACTCAAGTTACAATAAGATAATAAGCAGATGTAAAAAAAAAATAAGACTTATTATTAAAAATAATATAATTATTATACCATAATCCTAGTTTTTATATAATAAATTTATAAATTAAACTCTTAATAGGATATAAATTTAGTATAAAAGCAACATTGATGGTACGGTCAAAATCTTCTTCAGGATAAGACCGTCAATTAATTAAGTAATTGCTACAGACTGCTTCATCAATGGGTGTCCTAATTATATAAAATGTTATAAATAATTTATAACTTAATATTAGGATGCATAATGTACAGTCGACTTCCTCAAATTAATAATTAATATAATTTGGTTGTAATATACAAAATATTAATAATATGAAGTTAAAACATTATTAATATTACGGAAGAAGGATTCTTCGGGCATCCCGAAGTATATATTTTAATTATACCAGGATTCGGAATTGTATCTGAAATTATTAGTAGATATGCTAATAAACCTATTTTTGGTTCAATTGGAATGGTGTATGCAATGGGTTCAATTGGATTCTTAGGATTTTGTGTTTGAAGTCACCATATGTATGTTGTAGGATTAGATGTAGATACTAGATCATATTTTACAGCAGCTACATTAATAATTGCAATCCCTACTGGAGTAAAAATTTTTAGCTGACTTGCAACATTATTTGGTGGATCTTTCAGATTAACTGTTCCATTCTTATATACATTAGGTTTCTTAGCATTATTTACAATAGGAGGGGTAAATATAAAAAAAGGTAACCCCTCATTAATGTTTAAATATATTAGGAATAATATATATTATTATATTTTACTAATAAAATAATAATAAATAAGGTTGTTATTATTATTTATAGAGACTATATAAACAAAATATTATATTATTTAATACATAGTCCAATCTTAAAATAAATTTAAGAACAATTTAATTATATTAATTAATAATAAAGATGTTAGAACTAATAAAACCTTAGAATTATATGGATTTCCTATTAAATATACATATGATAATTTATATACTGAAGAATATGACAAATTTTTAAATAATACATTAGAAAATAAATATGAGAAATCATATATTAATTTTTATAGTTCAAGATTAGATATATTTAAAGAACAACGTAAAAAAATAGGTATATATTGTTTATATAATATATTAAATAATCATTATTATATAGGAAGTTCAATTAATATAAAAAGACGTATGGCGTCATATCTTAATAAAGCATATTTAATCAACAAAAAAAATAAAAATATGCTTATAGCTAAAGCATTATTGAAGTATACTCCACAAAAATTTAATTGTATAATATTAGAATATATAGATAATTCAAAAAATAAAAATAAATTAACTGATCGTGAAACTTATTATTTAACTTTATTAAAACCATATTATAACATATTAAAATATGGTAAAAATTCTTTAGGATTTAAACATTCTGAACAAACTAAATTATTCTTGTCAAATTTGAAAAAAAATACTAAATTATCAGATTCTACAAAAAATTTAATTTCAGAAAGTCTTAAAGGAGAAAATAACCCATTTTTTAATAAAAAACATACTGAATTAAGTAAACAAAAAATGAGAGATACTAAATTAACTAATAAACTTTATATTTATAATATAAATAAAGAATTATTATATATAGCACCTTCTATTAAATCATTTTCTAAAGAAATAAGGGCTAATGCACAAAGTATAAATAATTATTTAAATAAAAATAAATTGTTTAGAGGTTTAATATATTTTTCAAATATAAATAATAATAATATACCTATTATTAATAATAATTCAACTAGTCAGTATAAAAATTTAATACAAAGTATTATACAAAATATAAAAATAAAAAAACCTATTTACATATTTAATAGTAATTTTGAATTTTTAAAGGAATATAATGGAATAATGGAAGCTGAAAAAGATTTAAATGTTAGACATGAAATAATTAAATTACACGCATTAAATAAAAAACTTTTAAAAATAAATTCTAACAAGAATAATCTAAATTACATTTTTGTAAGTTATAAAAAATTTAATAATAATTAAATCTAATTATTAATTAATATAATTAAAAAAATTTTGGTTACAGGTGTTGCACTTGCTAATGCCTCATTAGATATTGCATTCCATGATACATATTATGTAGTAGCGCACTTTCATTATGTATTATCTTTAGGTGCAGTATTCTCTATGATTGCAGGTTATTATTATTGAAGTCCTAAATTCTTAGGATTAAATTATAATGAATATTTAGCTCAAATTCAATTTTGAACATTATTTATTGGAGCTAATGTAACTTTCCTCCCGCAACATTTTCTTGGTTTAAATGGTCAACCAAGACGTATAAGTAGTTATCCAGATGCATTCTATGGTTGAAATTTAATAAGTAGTATTGGTTCATTAATATCAGGATTATCTGTAGTATTATTAGGTTATATTTTATATGATCAATTAGTAAATGGATATAATAGAACAAAAGATAATATCCCTACATATGTACCTGATTTTGTAGAATCAAATGAAAGTTTTATTAATAATGAACATAGAACATCATTAGAATGAATAACATCATCTCCAGCACCATTACATACATTTAATACTACACCAATTTGTTAATTAAATGATAATAATATAAAATTAAGGTTATTAAAACCTTATTAGTGGCCGACTATTTTATATAATAATATGATAAAAGAGTAAAATTTCATATATATGAAATTTTGACTATTTAATAAAAATATTAAGTAATATATTTTCCTTATTTAATGTTTTTTATTAAAAATCAATTAAATTTTTGATTTATTTTAATAAAAATAATTTTAATTAAAATTTTAAATGCCACAACTTGATCCATTTTATTTTGTACATTTATTAGTATGAGGTTTTGCTAATTTAATTATAGTTATATATTTAAATACTAAATATATATTACCAAGAATATTATATATTTATTTAAGTCGTATTTTAATATCAAAATTATAATCAAATAATAAATAAATCTACCATACTTCAAAGAGTGTAGATAACTATAATATTAAGTAATATGAATAATTATTTATTATTATTATTTCAATTATTATGATTGTATAATAAAAAATTAAATATATAATATATTAATTAATCTAAGAATATATTGTATAAAATATTTAAATAAAACAATGTTTATAAATTCACCATTAGAACAATTTGAAATACAAAATATAATAGATATAAATTCATCATTAATTGATTTATCTTATTTAAGTATATCAAATTATGTAGTATATAATGTAATAGTATTATTTGCAATAATTTTATTACATTTTTATAGTACAACAAATTATAGTATTATACCTACAAAATGAACAATAACAATTGAAGGTATATATAAAACAATAACAGATATAGTAACAAGTCAAATAGGAGATAGAGGACAACAATATATACCATTTGTATATAGTTTATTTATCTTTATTTTAGTAACTAATTGAGTTGGATTAGTTCCATATAGTTATGCTATAACAGCTCAATTAATATTTACTATTGGTTTAAGTTTTACTATTTGATTAGGTATTACATTATTAGGTTTAATTAGAAAAGGTTGAAAATATTTTGATTTATTTGTTCCATCTGGAACAAGTTTACCATTAGTACCATTATTAGTTTTAATTGAAACTGTATCTAATATTGCTAGAGCTTTAAGTTTAGGTTTAAGATTAGGTGCTAATATCTTATCTGGTCATATTTTAATGGCTATATTAACTGGTTTAACTTTTGATTTTATGAAATCTTCAATTTTATTTACAATTATTGGTATTTTACCATTAACTATAATATTAGCTATAGTAGGTTTAGAAGCAGGTATTAGTGCTATCCAGGCTTACGTATTCGCTGTTTTAACTAGTTCATATATTAAAGATGGTTTATATGGACATTAATAATTCCCCCCCCTTATTAATTATATGTATATATAATATTATATATAAGTAATATATAACAATATATATAAATAAATTATAATTAATAAAATCACATAATCAAATTATATGAAAAATACAATAATATGCAATTAGTATTATTAGGTAAATATTTAGGAGCTGGTTTAGCAACAATCGCTTTAGCAGGTCCAGGTGTAGGTATTGCTTTAGTTTTTGCAGCTTTAATTAATGGTATTGCTCGTAATCCATCAGTAAGAGCAACATTATTTACATATGCAATTTTAGGTTTTGCATTAACAGAAGCTATAGCTTTATTCGGTTTAATGATCGCATTCTTATTAATTTATGCAGTTTAATAAATTAATTTAATTAAATGATTAAATTTCCCCTGACCTTATAGTCAAATGGTTACGACATAAAGTCTTCATCTTTAAAGTGTTGGTTCGAATCCGACTAAGGTTAAATATAGCAATATAGTGTAATGATAACACCTAAGAGTCATGATCTTAAAATGTATGTTCGAATCATACTATTGCAATAATAATAAGATTAATAATTAATACTTAATTATTAAATAATCGACCACTATATATTTTCCTCAAAAATAATATGATAAAAAAATATATATTTTTATAATATAGAGTTATAGCTTAATAGGTAAAGCATATTATTCATAATAATACAAATTAGAGTTCGAGTCTCTATAACTCTAAAATTTAGAGTAATAAAAATCAATCTGGTGAAATTTTGGTAAACACGACTTATTTAAAATAAGTTGCTTAAAAGCTTAAAGGTTCAAGTCCTTTGATTGATATTTAAAAATATGGTTATAAATTGTAGACTAATTGGCAAGTCACCTGTATTTGGAGCAGGTCTATGTAAGTTCGAATCTTACCAATTTAATAATATCTAAGATAAGTTGGTCACATATTTTAGATATATATGGGTATATAGTTTAATGGTTAGAACAACTGTCTTTTAATCAGTTTATATGAGTTCAAATCTCATTATACCTAATTTATCTTAATTATTGTTTATAATATTTTTAGGTATACATTTTTAATAATATCAGGTATGTTAGAATCGAACTAACTAAATCTATGTCCCAAACATAGCACCTAACCATTTGGTTTATACCTGAAATAAATATTATAATGGCCCACTTTATATTTAGATATATATCATATAATCTAAGATTCTCAGAAGATCTTTCGATCTCTGGGAAATCTTGACTTAGTCAAGATTCTCAGAGGACCCTGTCCTCTGGGAATCCCAGTTTATCTGAGATTCTCAGAGATCTCCGATCTCTTGGGAATCCTGAATAAAATTCAAGATTCT
>Ga0157365_10000303_pt1 | contig 22349 bp, 23 predicted proteins | sample AttsexASBM3_FD_111478 | JGI IMG/M metagenome (GOLD analysis project Ga0157365, IMG submission 111478) | Fungus gardens microbial communities from leaf cutter ant in Ribeirão Preto, State of São Paulo, Brazil - Atta sexdens ASBM3 | ecosystem: Host-associated > Fungi > Mycelium > Unclassified ... | reverse complement strand
GTCTGAAGGGGCAGGTGTGGAAGCCGCGTGAGAACGTTTCGGCGTTCGATGCGATGCCGTGAGGGTAGTGGTTGGGTCGGTAGCTTTATGTCGCCGTTGGTGCGAGCTGCGGGACTCGAACCCAATGTTGCGGGACGCGTCCCGCACACAAACCCTTGAAAACACGTCGAAAACACCGACGCCAGTCTCTCCATTACCATATACTCACCGAAATTCTGGCAGACATTCTGGTAAGGTCAAGTCTCTCTTGAGAGTGGATTTTCCTTGCAGAACAATGGATATCCAAAATATATAAATGTTTATCCATCAAGGGAGGGCATCATGCAGGTTTCAAAATGGGGAAACAGCCTTGCGGTTCGTATTCCCGCCCATATCGTGCGCCAGCTTGGCTTGCAGGAAGGCGACAACGTCGAAGCCGTCTTTTCTCGCCTGAAAAGCCATGAGGAGGCTTTGCAGTCTCTCAAAACGATAGGCCGTAAACTGCCTAAGGATTTTCGTTTCGAACGTCCTCAAGACTGAGCATGTCTGTATTTCTTGATACTAATATCCTGCTCTATGCCTGCATGGAGCAGGACGCAGAGAAAATGCGTATTGCCGTCGACCTGCTACGCCAGTCGGATTGTTATATCTCTGTTCAGTCTCTCAATGAGATGACGAATACATTGCGACGTAAGACAAAGCTGTCTTTAGACGATATCGGGGAACTGGTCTCTGACATCACAAGCCTGACCACCGTGCATGACCTCACGCCAAGGGTTTACGCCAGAGGCTGGGCGATTGTGCGGCGTTACGGCTTGCAGACTTATGACAGCATGATTTTGGCTTGTGCCATTGAAAACGGGCACGAGACGGTTCTGTCAGAGGATATGCAGAACGGTCTTTCCATATTCGATATGACGACTATTCGAAATCCTTTTGCATTTTCAACGCAGCTGTAAGCTTCACTTTTATTGATTTTTCTTTTGTCGGTTTCTGAAATCTGACTTCTGAATTGCTATCCTGTTTTCTGAGGTTCTCTTGAGCTGAGCCAGCAGTGTCGAATGGCTACCCATTCAACAGCTGGCAAGGGGGAGTTCCCCCGTTGACCCCCCATAAACGAAAACAGGATGTCCCGTTATGCCTATTGTCCTATCTCCATCCCGCACTCGCTCCTCTCGCTTGTCCGTGCGTGCGTCGCCTGACGAACTGGAGCGCTGGAACAATGCAGCTCATGCCCTTGGTCATGTCAGCACAGCCCAATGGGTTCGGACCTTACTGCACGATGCAGAAGTCTCTCATCGTTCTGGCGAAGACGTAGGCTCCGAGATCCGTAGCCTGCGAAGCGAATTGTCCCGCATTGGCAATAACCTGAACCAACTCGCTCATATGGCCCATCTTGGTGATGCCGTGGCCTGTGCTGACACGCTTCAGCATATCGACCGCCTCAAGGACCGGACGGACACCTTGCTAAAAATTCTGCGTCCTACGAGTATCCGCCGGGGTAAGCTTCCGTCGCATTCTGTTCCCGTGCATCTGGTGCACTGAACACGCATCGGTCTTCGCAGGTGCGATACGATGATTGTGCAGGAAACCAGAATTAAGAGCAGCAGCGGACATCAAGCGGTTTCCCACCATGTTTTGTCTGGCGCAAAGAACGAAGCCATCCGGCTCATGTCTGGCAGTGACTACCTGTTAAAAGACTGGATGAAAGAAGCCAGACGCGAAAGCATTCGATACGGCCTGCGGCACATCGCGTTTAATCCGTCTGAACCGATGACAGATCAGCAGCTCTCTGACTTTGCGGAAGACATCTGCCGAGAGCTGGACGCTGATCCCGAACGAACAACATTCGTTATTCATCAGAAAGACGGGAAAACCCACGGTCATCTCCTGCTTCCCGAGTGGCAAGAAAACCATGTGCTGAGCAGTCAGTTCTCTTGGGTGCGACTGGAAAAACTGGCCCGTTTGACAGAAGTGAGGCTGGGGCATGCATTGGTGCCAGGCAGGCATGACAAGGCTATTGTCAAAGCCCTCAGAGAGTCTGGGGAATATGAAGCTGCCAGAAAAATTGAAGCTCTTATTTCTGCTGAGAAAACAGCGCCTCCCGTTGCAGCTTACACGTCACAAGCAAGGCGAATGACAGAACGCCAGGAGTTCGATCTTCCTACTGCCCGACGCGAGATTATGATATTCTGGGAGGAGTCCGGGAATGACCTGCGGAAATTCAGACATTTTCTGTCGAGCAAGAACTGGTACATGCGTGCTGGAGATCGAACAGATCGAAGGCGTGACGCTCATATCATTGAAACTGAAGACGGTTTACTGATTGGTTCGTTTACGCGGTTGACCAAAGTCAGGATGAAAGACTTCCGACAGCTTCTTGAAGATGAAGCGTCCAAGAAACCGCTTCTGGACCTGCGTCCGATTGCCAAAAAGAGTGAAGCACGAGAGGCCAGACGCGTCTTACTGGGGCAATCGGAACATACAGTTCAGAGGAAGGCAGAACGGCTGCGGCTTCAAAAGCGTCTGCCTGTCATTGTGCCATTCAATAACCCAGAGTGTCTGAGCACCGGATTTCAGATCTACCTCAGGGACTGGAAGACGGAGATGCAAGCGGCTCGTGCCGTTCTGAACGCCAAGCATCCGTTAGAAAAGAGATATGGACCGGAGATACCGCTCGATATTCAATCCCAGCGGATCATGGATCTGATTCAGCAAGGACGAGAGCGTTTAAAGAAAGCCCATGAGGCTGTGCAGCGTGCTCGCGAAGAACTGGAGGAGTTGGAAGCAGGGCGTTGGGTCCTTTTCAAAGGACAGAAAATCTCGAAGGCGGAAGAGGCTCTACAACAAGCATTAGCGCAGATGGGTGAAATCCTGCGCTACCTTGTGCAGGCGGTTCTTTATTATCTCGGACTGAGTGGCACAAAGCCTGCACCATTGCAGTTCCCGGTGCCGATTGAACGCCAGATGAGCCGTCAGGAGTATGTGGAGAGCAGGCAGAAGCTCCTCCGTATCCTTCTCAACGAAAAAAGCTGCCGAGCCTGGGTGAAAGGGCATTGTCGCGATGCGGAGCACAAGCGTGCGCGGCTCATTGAAAAATGGCATGAAGAGCGTGCACCAGAGGCAGAGAGGGCTGAGCAGATGGTCATGCAGCTTGAAATTCTCGCACGACTGCCACGCCGTTTCCCTGAGGACGTCAGGACTTGCATTGTGACGCTCAAAAGGCGTGGGGACTTTCGAGGTGCTCTAAATGAAGTCAGGGTGTTTGACGTCGCGCCGCGACCTCAGTTTGAAGGGCCTCTAGCGGATAGCATACCTTTTCAGTCTTCTGAGAGAGGCCGAAGAGGTCATCAGGGGCAAAAGATGTCGCTTTAAAAAGCGGATGGACCGCTTACGCCCTCATCTCGGACATAAAATCGCCGGATGCTGATTCTGCATAGCGGATATGGGAAACGCGATCTCTCGCAACCAAGTTTAGGTAGGAAGCAGTCTTTCTTTCCGGTCGGGAGCAGCCATGTCTCTCGGCCGATCAATGGCTTGCAATGATCGGCTAATGACAACGCACAGATATCGTGGGATACTATTGACTGCTGTGTAGTTAGCGAGTGACTTCGCTGCTCTATCTGTCGGCTTCGAGAATTGAGTAGACGGGTAGCACTCGTCTTCATTCGAGACATTTCCATCTCGCATGTGTTCCCTTTTGACATTATAGCGTTGATTTGCGAGGAGAAAATGGGGAATTGGAGGTAGGAAATTGTCAAAATCTTTCACTGTTCGCTTCTATTTGATTGGAAAAAAAGATAAAAATGGTGCCTCGTTCAAAGGCGCTCTGACGAGTATATTCCAGAAAGGAAACCCTGGAACGCGTCATTACCAGTTGGCTCAGGGATATATTTGTCGTCTGGAGCGGCTAGACCTCTCGGAAGCTGGGTATATCTCTGGTTCTATGACGCGCTTGAGACATACAGATTTCCCATCTGAAATCACAGATGCGGGTTCAGTAGAGTTGAATGTATCTGGGCCGATAGGAAATAGTATAGTTTTTAGATTTAGAGAAAAAGATCATACTTTAGCAATTCAATATGATCCGCGAATAATATCTCCAGGGCGTTTCATATCTTATATTGAAGGATTTCTCTCTAAAGAGATGTTCTCCATGACACCAAAGTTAGATGCTAACGCGTTACAGAGATTTAGGGATAGTCCCTTGAAAAAAATACAAATAAAGGTCGCCTCACCAACAAAACTGAGAAATGTTGATGCTCCGATGCAAGCTGTTGCAACGTCTTTCTCGCAATTGGGGCAAGCATATGAAGCACCCATAATCACCCTAGAAATGAGTATGGGGCATAATAAAGGCGGGTTAGGACAAGCGACAAAACTTATGGCAGAAGGATTTCTAACTCTAATTGGAATGAATGATGACGTCGACGTCAGGACCATTAAAGCGATGTCCGAGGATATTGACGGTAATGAACCGATTAATCTTATCGACCAAGTCTTGTCAGTGAAGGAAGATATCGTCCTGAGATCTAATAACCCAGACGATATATATGATGATTGCTTGTCGCATTTAAAAATAGTGTTAGACTATCATGCTTAAAAAGCTTGAATTTATTTTTGAAAAATTTGGCCCAATTTTGTTGTCTATTATCGTATTTTTTCTCTTAATACATTATAAAAAATACTTTTCATTTCACTTTTCTCCTCAGGGCGGATGGAAAATTGATGCTCTTTACAACGCCATCTTCGGATGGTCGTCGGTGCAGGTGGGATTTGTTTTCGGTGTATACGGATTTGTTATTGGAAAAAAAGATGGTTTTATCGAAGCAGTAAAAAACACTGTTGCGATGAGGCGGTTTAATTCATATTTGAGAAGTGCAAATATACTTGGATTTTTACTTGCAGTAACATCTTTGCCATTAATGGTAATAAACCCAGACATAAGCACTGAGCATGATTTTGTTTATTACATTGTGTCTTTATGGTTTTCTGCTTTTACTTGGGCATTTCTGACCTTTTTAAGAATATCGGTTACTTTTGGCATATTGATAAGCGTTAAAGACGAAAATGATTTCAATGGGGCCTAAAATATTTTTTTATCAAAAATACCCTTTTGTTGGCCTCGTCAAACTCTGCAAATTTGGCCGACATTGTCAGAAACAATCTGACTGAGACCTTCTGTGTATCAACTTCAAGGTTTAGTATTTTAACTTCCAAACCTTTAGTTTGGAGTTCATTAATCAGGATTAAAACCTTAATAACGTTACGTCCGTTTATCCTGCTAGAGCAGATCCAGTTTGAATGGATACATTCGAATTGGTGAAGATGCACGATAAACAACGAGTTAGAGAAATTCTACTGAGCCAGAGTTCAGTGGAATTGCTCTCGGTGTCTAAAAGCGGTCAGGCCGCTCTCCCCCCCCGACTTGGCTGTCTGATCAGTGATACAGGAGTAGACAGGCGGCAGTCGCTAGAACTAGGCATTCCAGACTGAATCAAAACTTTGGCCGGATATGAACAAGTAGTCGTAATCTACCCGGACAGCTTTTTGCTCTCGGTCAGTCCAATCTGACACAGCCTAGCGAACTCCTAAACGGTCCGGAGATGTGGACGCTTGATTATTTAGAGCGATCGTCGTCGGACCTCGTAGGTGCAGTTAGAGATCGTCGTCTTGCAGGATTGATGCAGATGTGGAGGTAAGCGATTGAGCAAGATGAGATCGCGACGCTCGCCGAAATGGATGAGCGCCTCACAAAGGAACCGAGCCGCAACTTCGCTCCCGCGGTCGATCGCCCAGTCAGCGGTAAGCGCGAGCAGTGCACCGCGCTCCCACAGTTCTCTTTCACGGCGCTCGAACCAATGATCAACGCTAATCCAATTACGGTCAAACCGCGCTGCATGTTGCACCTCGACATCGAGCGTGGCGTACAAAGCGACGCTATCTGATGGGCAGGCGGACCTGCCAGCGGTCACGAGAGGATCGAGATGCTGTTTGCGCCATGCCAAAGCACCCAGGCGGTTGGCTGCATCAAACAGGTCTCTCAGCCGCATCTCTCCGAATTCGCCCTCTCCGATAATCTTCAACAGCGGCTCAATGCCTTGTAGCTGAGCAACGTCGGTAACACCAAGCCTGCCGAACACCTGAATACCCCAATGCATGTTGATATGATCGAGCATTTGAACGGGCGTGTTGCTCGCCGCCACCGCCGCCCGGCCTAGCGCGATGGTCTCCGGGGTGGCAAGGTATAGCGCGGCTTGGACGAAATAAGGGCTCTCCGAAAGCTGGTCCCAATTTTTGATGATTGCGGTCGTAGCAAAGTCGCTGCGCGAATCCATCAGCAGTTCGGCTACAATAGAATCACTCCTATCGGTCTTCGTTGACCATCGGGCAGCAAAGAATTGGCGGATGTCGTCTTCCAACTCAGCCAAGCTAACCCGCCTTGCCTGATGCCACCAGATCCAACCGCGCTCGCCATTCCATAGCCTCTGGCGAAGGAGCGACACAGCAGTCTGGTCACCAGCAGCTAACCGCGTTCGAAGCGCCTGATCGGCAAGAAAAGGATCAGCCTCAAGGGCGGAAAGGTCGACTAACTCCGGCTGCGTGGGGCTAAACGTCCAAATCCGAAAGGCGGCCTTGCGGTTGAAAACATTCACTCGGCGATTGCGCCATAGTCGCGCCAATGCTGAACGACTCTCAGCACTGAGTGCGCGGCCGCCGTGGTCGGGTGTCCATCGTCTCTCCAGAATGCTCCACCCAAGGTTGATACCTCCGGTTTTCTCGATCCGACGGTCAATTGTGGCCAATCGTTTTGCTGTCCAGACAACGGCATCCGGCGCATCGAAATGACCGACGATCTCATTCACGATGTGACTTAAGCCACGATGGCGTTTCGGAAGAGCAATGAGATAGGCAAGCGTGGTCGGATTGCTCTTGCGACTTAATCCCCACGGTAGCGAATATCCTGCAATATCCCAGCGCGGATTGCAGTCGCGGTCTTTCCCTCGAAGCTTCTGAGGCAAAGCAGCCCAAACACGGCAAATCTCATCCACCAGCGGGTGCCCAATGGGCGCACAACAGCATAGTGCTGCCCACAGCCACCCGGTGCTCAGTCCGGGTGCTCCTGTTGTCGCCCAACGGGTGGTGAGGACGTCGCACATTCGTGGGTTGCCGATCTCCCCAGCGAGATTGAGTACACTCTCGAGTTGCTCACCCTTTACTTCCGGCCTTGCAAGCAATGCCATCACATCGTCGACGAACTTGGAGTGGCGCGCCAGTGCATGGTTGACAATCAGATCGCGATCGGAATCTTGAATGCCGATATCGGATGATCCGCATAAGGCAGCGGCGGCACCGGCATGGCCATTTCTTGCCAACGCTTCGAGTTTCCAAAAGCTAAAGTCAAAACGGCTTGCCAGTGGTTGGACGAACGGGGCGTCAATATGCATCAGATATCGCATCGCGTTCGATCGCAGACTTTCGGATGCTTGGGCGCTGAAATCCGGCGACACGACCCATTGCTGGGCGGCAGCGACCAAGTGAGCCTGTTGATCTCCGTCAAACTTACTGTCTTGCAGTGCTGCGAACAGCGCGACGGGGTTCAGCATTAGCGCGTCATTGATCCGGTCGGGCAGAAGCATGGTCAAAGCGGCGCCGATCAGCCTAGAATAATAGGGCTCGCTCCACGAATCTTGCGAGAAACGGCCACGAGTGATTAAATGAACGATCCCCCGCACGAGAAGATGATCCCTGACACGGTCGTGCCGATAAGTGAGCCGCTCGTCAGCACCGAGCCACATGATCCGGCTCTGATTGAGGAGACGGCGCAGGCTGGCGAGACAGTCGGTATCGGCCGCATGCCAGGCTCTGATCTCGTCCCACGACGGCGCGATATTGCGTTCCTCAACCATGCGCTCTGCACAACAGTAGAGCGCCGACCGTAGGTCGCTGGCGAGCAGCCGGTCGTCGGCGGCATCGTTGATCTGAGTCTCTACATAGGACTGGATCGCATCGTTTGGAGACGGCGCTTCCCAGTCACTATTAAGGCCGATCAGTAGCGGGTCGTTTCCAAGTGCGGCAGCCAGATCGACCGCCTGAAGCCGGGTCAGCGTCACACTTGCGGTCAACGCGCGAGTACTGACCGCCACGACCGCTTCGTCGGGCTCGAAGCGGTCGATCGCCAATGATCGACTTAGAACGTGCCCACGAAGCTGACTATCGCCAAGACCTGCGTTTCCGCGCCACACAGGGCAGAGCAGCCGCCATTCGATTTCAGTCCCGCTCTTCTGACCAGCCCCAGACCAAGCCAGGATCCGCTCGATAAGCCGGCGAGGGTTCGCCGCGAGGTTGATGTCCTCGACGATCAGCAGCAGCGGATGCTCGGGCTTGGCTAGGGACAATGCAACTTGCCCACACCCGGCATCAAGTGCCGGTGTCCATTTGCGCAGGCCAAGCATAATCGCCTGCTCGATAGTTGCGGTCTGTTCGATGACGTTATGATCGAGAACCAGCGCAATCCCGCCATCGGCAAGCCACTGATCGCCTAGGCGGCGGAGCGCTGCACTCTTTCCGTGCCCCGACTCGCCAATCAGGAAGCCCGCGCCCCGTGCTTCGCGCGCAAACGCTGTTAGCGACCGATCGAGCGCGCGAGCGATGATGTCGTTCCGAGGAACGAGCGGCAGATAATCCGCCAGCGAGCGGCGCGCAATATCACGCGCCTGCGATACGGATAGTCTGATGGCGGTGGTGCCAAACTCCTGCTCACGGAGCCATTGCCCCTCAGGATCGCGATCAAGGAAATCGGCGATCCGCGATCCGGGCCAAATGTCGACTGCAAGGTCCTCACCTGCCGCGGCGTTGACATCGCGAATGAGCTCTTGATCGGGGTCCCATGAGCTGCATAGGACGAGCGTCGCCTCACGAACCGTGCCGCGCTCGCGTTCGGCGTCTGCAATCGCCTTCGCTTTGGCAAGGTCGCCGTTCTCCGGCGCCAGCCACTTGCGGCGCAGCCCCTGCTTGGCGGTAATGGTGTGTTGGATCAGAATCAGTCGCCGCGAACCGCGGTTGATATGTAAAGCAATGCCGTCAACCGGGGATCGCACGGTGCGATCGTCCGCATTGGTGCCGACATGGATTAGCGCATTATAAGCCGGACGGGCTGCGCGAAGGACCGAAGTCGCGAGGTTCTCGAACGCGTCCGGCGACTTAATCTCAGACACCAATTTGCGGGTTGTGGGAAAAGGGGACATCGGGAAAGATAGTGCTAAGATATCGGTCTCACGGCAAGAGATGGTATATATCAAAGCTGCCAGTTGAACATAGCTGCGCTTACGGGATGAGCTTTCCGCAACTACTGTCAGTATGTTCAATCAAACGGGAATGACGATTTTCAGCAAGAACGGCCGTTCTGGTGCGGGTCTAGCAATTCCTCAAGTTGTTCAGTAAGCGTCATTAACATACGCGTAGGGTATATCGGCTTTCGGTCATCGTTTCCCAATAGCCGACATTTCGCATTCTTCCCCATCGCAGACTTCAGGCGTCTGGAATTCCCATTGTAAAGCTTGGGAATTCCAGCGCTTCGATAACGCTCTGGAGGTTCCGGACATCGATGGAACTGGTGTAATTCATGGTACCTTGGCTGCGATGAGAGGCTTCATGCCCCAGAACTCGGTCGATCCAGAGTTCACGGAAACTGGCGTCCTGGTTGCGGAGCTTCGTGGACACTGTGTGTCGGAAGCTGTGAAACGTGATCTCAGCCGGAAGCCCGAGCTTGGTTTTCATTTTTGAAAACGCCTGCCCGAAGGAAGCGCCACGGACCCCACTTGTAGACATGGCCAGGTCGGGAAACAGGAAGTGCTGTCCGGGCTTCAGAAACTCCAGGATGCCTGCCTTGATCAGCCGGGAGTGGATCGGAACCAGCCGTGTTCCGGCTGCTGACTTTGGAGACCAGCCCTCTTCCGGATGAGGCCGGATCTGGAAGCAGGCCACACCCTGCACGCTCTCGATGTCCTGACAGCGTAGGTTACAGATTTCTCCCAGACGCAGGCCGGTATAAAGGGCAACATTGACCATCCCCGCATAAGTCCGTCGCGAAATACCGCGATGCTCCCATTGCGCGCCATTCAGAAGAGCCAGTTCCTCATCGGTCCAGCAGCGGCGGCCCGTTTCCTTCGTCGTGTCAAACGACCATTTCATCCAGGGATTTCTTCGCACGATTTCGCGTTGAACGAGAATGGACCAGAGCGCTGACAGCCGGGAAAAATGGTTCTTCGCCGTCTTGCCGCTCAGCGTTTTGAGATCCTGTTCCTTTGCGATCTTCACCGCGTCCCGGATCGGGAGACATTTTTTTGCTTTCCCATGCGTGGCGGGCAGGCCCAGCAGCAGATCCTTGAAGTCGCCCGCCGTTGTTCCGGTGATTTGCGTGACTGGAAGATCTCCAAACGCTTCGACGAACAGGTCAACGGTCGTTCTCGTGCCTTTGAGACTGTCGGCACTTTTACTGGCATCGTTCAGGATGAAGCGCTGGACCATGCCGCTGATGGTCTGGGAGGACGCCAGGCGCTGTTTTTTAGGGGATAGTGTAGACCTCGGAAGAAGCGCCTCCGCTTTATCGGCTCCGGGATCTGGGCGACGCTCCTGTGGCAGAATCCCCTTGATCTCCACCACCATCTTTCGCAGCCCTGAGATTTCTTCCTTTAGCATGCTTTCCCGGGTCCGGGTGACGGCCTGATTCACGGCATTCTGTTGACGCAGTTCCCGCAAAAAGTCGTCCGTATGCTCGAAATGTTGACCGATCACATCCAGGAAGCGCATGACGGTGTGGAGAAACTCAGCTTCCCGAAGTGTCTGCCCGGCTGATTCCGCCTTATGACGCATGGTCAGTTCGTCAATGCAGACGGTGTGATGGTTTTCGAGGTCTTTTACGAACTGCTCGTAGAAGCGGATGATGTCGGCGGCGCTGAGCGTTTTTGCGGAAGGCTCTATCGTCATACGCCTTATCTCCTGAAAACACTGCCCGGTCCGGGCATAGAACAGGGCAGCCTGCTGCCGGGCTGCCAGCTTATTCGAGGTTTTCAGGGAGTGCGAGACCTCGCCTCGTCCCAGCCAGGGACGCAGGTCCATCGGCACTGCACGTCGGAAATAGTAGTTCGAGCCCACGAGTCGGAGCATGCTGCCAGTTTTCCCATTCTGGGAAAGACTATGGGATAAACGCCCATTTCTGCGTCGAAGGGCATTTTCATCCGTATTTTCAATGGGTTAGTGGTGCGAGCTGCGGGACTCGAACAAGAACTGTCCCGGAGTGACATACTTAAGTTATTGAGAAGAAAGACTTTTGTGGTGATACGTTTCGGGAGATTGTAGAAGACCTTTGTAATCTAGTTTACCTTTTATTTAGTGGTGGCAATCCTCTGTATCGTCCTCAGCCCGACCCCATACTCTTTTGCCAAATACGCCCCCGTTTCACTGCTGTAGCGTCTCCGAATGGCCTCAGTGGCTTGCTTGCTGAGCTTTGGCTTCCTGCCCATTTTCACCCCGCTGGCAATGGCACGTCTGCGACCTGACTGGGTTCTGTCGATAATAAGAGCGCGTTCGAACTCAGCGAACGACGCGAGCAGATTCATAGTCAGGCTTCCCATCATATCGTCACGTATTGAGCCGACCCCATTGATGGTGATGGCGATACCCTGCTGCCTGAGGTTCTGGATGACAGTCAGGATGTCGAGGGTGGACCTTCCCAGCCTGTCCAGCTTCATGACTACAAGCTCCTCCCCAGCCTTCAGGCGTTTCAGCAGCCTGGCGAACTGAGGCCGGTCATCCGACCTGATGGCTCCTGAGATTTTCTCCTTGAAGATATTGGCCAGTGGAACACCAAGCGCTACAAGTGCGTCTTCCTGTTCCTGTAAATCCTGCCCTAAAGTCGATACCCTGCAATAACCGTATTTCATGCCAATTCCTCCCGTCATTTTGGCGGGAATTTATGACGGTTATTTTCCGGCTGTTTTCTGCGGTTTAATAATACCGCCATATTTCCCAATCTATAGCGGTATTATAATCGTTTTCTGTTATTTTTCTTCAAAAGTTATTTTTTATTTTTGGAAAGAGAACAATCGAAGAACAAAAGTGCGTCTGGCAACTGTGTTTTTTTTGTCTTACCGTTGAGTTGTAATTGTCGATAAACAGCGGGGCGGGTGTTTTGGCTGGGAACGAGATGCTTATTACGTATGAGCCGAAAGAGCCGTTAGAGCTTAAAGCTTTTTCTTCAAGTATTTTGTCGTTGGCTGATGAATACGATTGCTTCATAAGGGATAATTATAAACCCTCGTCTCTGCAGTACCCAGATTTAAAAATAAAGGAAATAAGAAAGGGCTCAATTGTAATAGATTTGATTACAACGGCCACGACCGCGTGTCTTCTGGGTGGAGTTGATAATATCAATCATGCTTTTGAGTTTGTGAAAAACATCAAGGGACTGACTGAATTCTTTCTTCATAAAAGTTCTCGTCTTCCTCCTAATACATCTACCGCTACAGTTGGCCGTCTGATTGATATGGTTGAACCAATTGCCCAAAATGTCGGAAGTCATATGAACTTTCATGCGAGTGGGAGCGGGCAAAATAATATAAATATCTATCTTGGTCAGCAAGACGCCAATGCCATCCAAAGGCTTGGAAAACAATGGATAAGTCAAGAAAAACTCCCCAAAAAATCGATTTATGAGGAGGTCCTATTTTATTGGTATCAGACTAGGGATACATATCTCAACAAGCGTGGGGACAAGGGAATAATAGAAAGTATATCAAAGAAGCCTATAAACACGTACATTCCTAATCCATCAATAAAAGAAGAGATGATTAAGGGAGATATATTTAATCATTCCTATCTCGTTAATGTCCAAGTCGAGACGATAGAAGAGAACCCTAATTTATATAAAGTCGTAGAATTGATAGAAGTATTCGATAAAACTAATTAATTTATCGTCCCAAAAACACCTGTTTTGGAAATAGGTAAAATCCGCATGGCTGGGATTCCTGTCCTGCAATTCTGATACGGTGATTCCGGGACGGATTTCAGGAGTTCATCGCCCGCCAGGCGGTCATCTTCGAGACGTGCAGGAGCTTGCCCACCTCGCGGGCGGACAGCCCCTGCGCCTTGAGCCGACGCGCCTGAGCGATGGCGTCGTCAGGCAGGGCCGGTTTCCGGCCGAGACGGGTGCCTTTGGCCCTGGCGGTTTCCAGCCCCGACAACACGCGCTCGCGGATGATGTTGCGTTCGAATTCCGCGAACCCCGCCAGCAGAAGCAGGAACAACCGGCCACCGGCGCCCGACGTGTCGATGCCCAGATTGAGGATGCGCACGGATATTCCGCGCTTGTTGAGCAGGTCGATGAGGGTCAGCACATCGAGTGCGTTGCGCCCCAGACGGTCGAGCTTGACCACGGTCAGGCTGTCCCCGGCCTGCAATCGCCTGACCAGCTTCCGGAGTTCGGGACGCGACTTCCAGGCGGTCGCCCCCGAGATGGTTTCGGTCACGATGCCGCCCTCCGGCACCCCCTCGCGCGTGAGGTCGGTGACCTGATTGTCGGTCTGTTGTCGTGTAGTGCTTACCCTCGCATAACCATATCTGCCCATATCCCTTGTCCTGTCATTGCGGGACATCTTTCCGATACCCGGTCCGGGTCTTGGGATGTCCTCTGACAATCATAACAAAAACAGGTGTTTACGGGATAACCTGGAGGCAGGCGTCGATGCGCCTGGGGGAATGACCTTCTCGTTCGCGAGGGATTGGGGGGTGTGTTTTTCCCCTGTTCTTCGGGGAGTTCGCGTCCGGGCATGGATATTGAGGTGTTGGGCAAGGCCATGTGGATTCACGGAATCCGGGGCACGGTTCGCGGACTGAACCAGTGGACGCAGACCACGACGCAGACAACCAGCGGCAGTGCGGTGCATACAGGGGGAGGGCACTACGTCATCAATGCCCCGCAAGTGAACACGAACACCACCCGGCACCAGACTTTCTGGGTCGTGGCTCCCTCCGGGCGTGAGCATCAGGTCAGCGGAAACTACCCGCTTCGTGACGGACATGAAGTGTCCGTTGTCTGGGGCGGGCTGAAAGGCGCATCCGCCAGCGGGCACTTCATCTGCCAGAACCTCACGACCGGCAATGGCTGGAAGAGCACGGCGGGACTGCCTGCCGGGGTGAACAGGAGCGGGATGGGCAGGCTGACCCGTCAATATGTCCTGCTCATCATCCTCTGCTCAGCAATCGGATTCATCTCCGGCTCAATCCATTATTCGTCGAAACTGCCGGGCTATGCGTCGATAGCGGTCATCCTGCTCATCGTCGTCGGATTCTTCCATCTGCTTGTCCTTATCCAGCGCAACCAGCAGACCGCCCTGGCCATCATTGAGCGGGCCATCCGCGATAATCCGGCGTTCATGCAGTCGCTGTCCGCCTGACGGCCTCAAGGGGGCATGACAGGCGTGGTCTGTCTTTTTTTTCACACAGCACAGGATATTCCATGAACATCATCAGGCTTGCCTTGGCGGGCGTCATGCTCACCGCCGTGACGGCGTGTTCCTCAGCCGGCAATTCATCCATGAAGAACGTGACGGTGGCGGACGTCGACCGCAACGTCCGCGACGGTGTGACCACCTCTGCACAGGTGCGTCAGCTCTATGGCGAGCCGGGCGCGACCTCCTATGACAACGGCAATGAGGTCTGGAACTACGAGTTCGTCTCCGACCGGCCGGATGGCCTGTCCATGGCGCAGGAAGCGGTGGGACTGGGCTTCCTCGGCACGAAGGACAGCATGCGGAGCAATGCGCTAGAGGTGACGTTCCGCAACGGTATCGTCGTGCATCACAGCTTCACCACCAAGAACATCGGTTCCGGCAGTGGGCTGAGGCGGTGACCATGACAAGGCTGTCTCTCCTTACACCGGCTCTGGGACTGCTGACGGCGGGCATTCTCCCGGTTCCAGCCGACGCCCAGAGCATGACCGACTGCCTCCTGGCCCATAATCAGGGAATGGTGACACCGGCCTGCGCCAGAATGCTGGGCCTGTCCGCGCCCAATCCGGGGCCACAGGCCCCACCGGATAACGGGGGCATTCATCTGAAACCCACGCTCGCCTACCAGCCCCTCGGCAACGCGCTGGGGCAGACCAGCATTGTCGGACTGACGCTGGGCCAGTCGCAGGCGAATGCGACAACGGCAATGAAATCCTATTGCGGGACCGACCCGGAGGTCACCAACACCTATCTCTCGACCACCTACAAGGGGGTCGATGTCAAGACGCAGTTTTTCCCCAGTCAGATGGTGTGTCACAAAGAACGGGACAATCTTACGGTCCATCTGTCCCCGCCCGTCATGGGCACGGTGGTCACGAGAATCGAGCGCAACGTGACATTCCCCTCCGATGCCTCGCCACGCTTTGCCGAGCTACAGGGCGATATCGCGTCCAGATATGGCGTGCATCTTCCGCCTCTGCGGGCGAGCATGAACGAGGAGCGCACCCTGTATGCCGCTGCGAGAGGGCAGACGGGCGAAAAGGAGAATGGCGGACCGGTGAACGCGATGGACCCGATGACTTACGAGGTGCCGGATGAAATGGCGCATCTGCTTCTCACCATCCAGCCGGTCATGGGCAATCCGAGCCACGTTGCGAATATCAGTTTCGACCTTCAGGATATCCGTGCCGAACGGGCGATTGGCGGGGAACTGCTGAAGCAGATGAACGGGTCGGTGGACGCGAAACTCGCCAATAGCGACGTCAAACCGGCCCTTTGATAAAGGCGGGCAGGGACGGAAGCGTGGTGGCTTCTGTTTTCCCGGCCTGTCAGCCCGGCTTCCGGATGGTATCCGGAAGCCGACGAGCTCCCTCAAAGCGGGAGAAACGACGGCGTTCGCCCTCATGTCGGATATACAGACGGGTGGGACAGTGTCCCGAAAGCCGACATTGATAGGCAACCCGCGATAGACCACGTTCGGGACACAAAGCTGTCGTTCCCACCCAAATCAGTAATCGTCCGCTCCATGCCGGAAGCTGAAGTTGAGCGCTGGCCGGAGCGGCGCGGCGTTACAACGCACGTTGGGTCGATAGGCGAATGTTCGGTTCGGAGCCGGGTGGGGCCGCTTGCTGCCTGTCTTGCCAATTCTTCTGTAGAAAGTTAGCAACGTCGAATGGAACGCGTAGGCCAGCACTTACAAATAACGGCGTATCAAAGGCGCGCAGTTGCAAGCGATCTGGACCTTTATGGGCGATCAGCTTTCAATCGCTATTATTATGCCACCTTTTTGGAAGTGAGGGCGATGCTCCGTCGCTGCAAGCCAGGATGGAGAGGAACTCACGACTCGGTTCCGAAAGAGCTAGAAAGTTGGGTGAAGAACGGCATCTCTGATGTTCAGAAAAAAGCGTCTCGGATTTCTGACAATCAGTCCGTGCAGCTTTGCAAAGCGGCAACTGCAAGCATAAGTAACCTCTCACGACTAATGATTTCCGCCTACGCCGTCAGGGTCATCGCAGACTATGAACCGGAAATCCCGATCAATCTTGATGGAAATCGCTTCGCTCTAGAGCGAACATCCGTCACGGATGCACATAGCTGGCTTGCTCGTGCGCGAGCGGACATTGCCAAAATCGAGCGTGCTTGGAAGCTCTCCGATGGACACTGAACCGATCATGGTTGTGCTGCATGCAAATGGTATTTCGCTTGCTGGCAGTATTGTCGAAATGCCCAATGTCGAGGGGGGTATTTTCATACCCATCGTCACACACCGCACATCGGATGGAGCGTCTAAACCTACAAAATCAACTCTTCTGGCAGCCAAGCAGCAGATCGGGGAGCTCAATTATCTTCCCGAATTCATTTTAGTCAATGAACAGTCGGAAGAGGCTGAACATTCGCTCCGATCAAGTCTTCTTGTCAGCTTCCCAGACCTCGTCAGGAACGCCTTTCTGTCAGTCGAGGCGTCCTCATCCAATGTCTGGCTGGAATTGAAGAAGCAGGCCACTGAAGATGAGAAGCAGCGTCTGAATGAACACGTCGGTCGATCGATCGGCTTATTCAAGCTCCCGCCGGCATCCGTGCTGTCCCTCGCTGACATAGAATTACCAACGCGATTGGAAATTCTCTCGTTAATTAGGTCAATGGCGCCGGTGAATTGCGAGGCGTTGTATAGCGAATTGCAGCAGTGCGGTTTTACTATCCCGTCGTTGGATTGGATAAACCGACAATTTGATCTCTTGCGAAAGACGGGATTTGTCGTTCGACGACACGATCGAAAATATGGTCTTACCTTAAATGGACTCAAGCGGTTGGGAACGAGCAAAGGTCGTCGTAGCCCCGATATCATTCGACTTCTTGCCCTCGCCAAAGGCCCCGTGTAACGTGGCGTTGTGGGGGCCTCAGGCGAGGGCGTGCATCATGCCCAATGCGCCAAGACCATGCACAGAAGGAACCGACGGTCTGACCGCCGCTCCTTCGAAACGACGGTCAGACCGCCGGTTCTCTATGAAAGATTGCTTTGCTATATGAGGCTCCCACAACACCTCATAGTCTCCCCGTTTTTCGCCCTTTCTTCGCCCGAAGAGGTGGCATTAGCCCTTGATATCCCCGTGGAATCGGACGAGATCAAACAGATGAGGAGGCTAGCGTCTGCGGGACTGCCCCCCATTACCTCTGTTGATGTCTTGGCTGTGATGTTCGGTATTAATCCGGGAATCATTTGGTCATTTATCCATCGGCCACGCAGACATTATCGCATCTATGAAATCCCCAAAGGCAAAAGCGTACGCAAGATTGCCTCTCCACGTGTCGGTTTAAAAGTTATACAGTCTTGGATTGGATATCATTTATCCCGGGCGGTCCAATTGCCCCCCCATGTCTTTGGCTTTGTTCCTAAGCTGTCTCATATTGATGCCGCTTTCGTACATCGAAATGCACAATGGGCCTATTCCGTCGATATCGAAAATTTCTTTGGCACCACACCATCCTTACCCGTAATATTCGGCCTTACGACGCTTGGCTATTCGGCCGCAGCGGCAGAAATCATATTCTGCTTAAGCTCAATCGACGGCCATCTTGCGCAAGGCTCTCCGATGAGCCCCGTCCTCTCGAATCTTTCCTTCCTCCAGATGGATTCGCATCTCGCAGAGTTGGCTTCGCGATACGAGTGTCAGCTATCACGATACGCTGATGACATTGTGTTTTCAGGCCAAATTATGGCTCCGGCCGAATTACCTGCGAGCGTGAAATCAATCTTTCTGGGCAGTCCTTGGAATTTGGCGGCAGGCAAGGAGCGATTGGAGCCAATCAAAGGGCGGATCAAAGTACACGGGCTAATCGTCAATCGTGAGAATTTGCGATTAACAAAGGGCTATAGAAACAAGGTGCGCGCTTATCGTCATGTTCTAGCGAAAGGAGGGCAAATATGCGATCACGCCATCCTGAGCGGGCATGTGCATTATCATGACCACGTAAGCGCCAAATTGGCATCGTTGGTCGTAGATCCGCCACAACAGATTCCTTTCGATTACCCGGAATTCTCTCTACCTGCGACAGTTCCAACTCCACAGGACGGACAAAAGGTTGGCAACTGGCGCGGACTTTTGGGCCGCTTGGCGCGCTTACTTGAAAAAGGGAACTGATTCGATGCAGTTGCAGAAAGCCGCCCAAGTTATCGCGATAGACACCACTGGGATTGCGGACAGCGAAGATGGTTTGGCCGTCCGCTTTTAGCCAGCAGGAGATCGCTGTCGAACATCAAGAAAAGGGCGCCATCCTGATGGTCCGCTTCGTAGCGTTCAAACGGCAGCTCCTGGCGATAGCAGCCATTCGCGATGCTGGCGCTGAGCGGCTTGGTTTGGTCGGTAGCTGTCATGAAAGTGCACGCTGCGAATGGCTGCTTTCGATCTCGCATTACCGATAGCCGACTATCGTCTCTCCCCCCCTTACTCAGCTACGCCGTTGGTCGCAATGTCACCGTCTGCTTAAGTCAAGGGTTCCACTCAACCCAAATCTGGCGAATTGATGCGTTTGCCGGGGCGGGTTATTGAACGCGTCTCGACAGCCGGGTGGCGGCTTGCCGTTTCCAATGCTTCCCTTTCGAGAGGAGCAATATCAGGCAACGAGGACAGACGTCTCAGTGCCTCCTGTGGGTCGTCCCTCGCGAGCATGAGCAACTCGACATCCCGCGTGCGGTCTAGATACGTCACCAGCCTCTCGATGTCGGCTTTTGCCCTGAAATAGCGTTGGACCTCCGGCTGTTCCTCCCATGTCCTGTGCTTCTGCTCCCGGCCCTGGGCATACCAGTCCGCCATCCAGCGAGTGGCATAGGCAAAGTTCTCGTCATCGAGCAGGTCCAGTTTCCCGACATCGTGCCGGTCGTAGCCATAAGCCCGCAGGGTGCCCTCAAACGCTTCGCTTGCCTGACGCACCTCGGACGCATTCCATAGCTTCCATGCCCTGCTCCTGTCTCTGGCTTCCTTCCAGCGCTGGCGTGCGGGTTCCAGTCTGCGCTCGTGTCGCTGGCGGATATAGTAAGCGGTCCTGCTCTTCGGGTCGGCAAACGGCTCGGGCGGGAGATGCGTCCACTGACGGGCAAAGCTGGCGCTTATCTCGGACAGCATTTCGGCGAAACGCTTCTGCTCGTGAAGGAGGTCGCGGAGCAGGGCATCTTTTTCGGCTTCGCGGGCATTGAAATCAATGACCGCCAGGATTTCCGCGTGTGACATGCCTTCAGCCGTTTGAGCGCGTGTCGAGCGGGACAGGGGAATGTCAGTTCCCAGCCAGTGCGTCGTCGGAACCGGCTGGGTCGGGAGAGCGCCCGAAACGGAAGATGCAGAGGACGACGTGAAATCCGTGCTCGTGTCAGCGGAATCGTCTGCCTCGTCAGCACTGTCATGTCGGGGGTCAACGGGGGTTTCCCCCTTGCCTGTTGGACCTTGCGATGTATCGCGAGGTCCAGGGCTGGCTATCCGTTTTTTCGTCATGGCTTCCGGATCTGCCCTGAATTGCTGAAGCTCGGCCTTCCTTACCCCGAGCAGACGGGAGAGGGACCCCACGAACACCCCGTTCTCGTCTTTCAGAATCAGGACATCCGGTTTCTTTCGGCCTGCCTCCAGAATCCAGCCACGGTCCGTGATGGCACGTTCAAACGCCTGCCAGCTCTGGGAATGGGAGAACATCTCCCGGACTTCATACTTGATGTCAAAGGGACTGGCTCCGTAACGTTGTGCCTGTCTGGATTGCGGGTCTGAGAGACAGGAGTTTGGGAGCGGTCCCTCGCAAAGAGCCTTCAGACGGTCGCGGTATTCCTCTGGAACAGCGTGATACACTGCCACGTTGTGACGTCCCTTTGTCAGTTCAAGACCGTGTTTCAGCTCGAACAGACGGGCAATCTTCTCCTGACGTTCATAGCGATGCGAGACATCCAGCACTTTCCCGGTCTCGGCATGTGTGGTGCGAACCAGAAACTGGCAATGGCGATTGTCTGCCAGACCATCGTGACGGGTTTTCGTGTGGATGACCGCCAGACAGACATCCGACGAAGAAAATCCGAATTCTTTGGCCAGCATCGTGATGCAGTCGGCAAAATGTTCGTCGGTCAGCTTCTCTTTGGAAGATATCTGGAAGTGCTGAACGGCATTCACACGATGAAAAGCTGCCGCATCAGCCATGCAGTCATCGACATCCTGACGCCTGCCTTTCCACAAGAGAATATGCTCGTTCTGGTCCGTCTTCTCCACCAGATGGTGGAAGATGGCTCCTGACCCGGAACTGGTTCTGATGGGATTGCTCTTCACTATCATCGCACCCGCCTCAGCACGCGATTGATGCGGGCTTTTAGGGCGTCGATGTCAGCAGGAAGGGCAGTGACGTCAACCTGCTCTCCTGCGTTCCGTCTGCGGGCAATCTGATTCAGGTTGTTCCCGATGGCAGACAACTCACGACGCAACGCCAGCAATTCCTCTGCAATCGAGAGGCCCCCTGCCAGTTCATTCAGCAGAACCCTGCGACACCAGATAGACAGTCTTTGTGCTCCTGCGTTGCGTTTTAGTCTCTCCCGTTCTTCCGGTTTCACCCGGATATGCAATGTCTCCGTTTTCATAATGCCCCTCGCGCGCGTGAGTCATTGTAGCAGGAGGCAATGCCGGGGACGCTTGCGCTGGATGCGCATCGCAGTAAAAATCGATGAACCCGAAGTACTCGTATATACAGATTTTCTGAACGAAATAATTATCTCATAACGGCGAAATAATTATTGACAAATCCCTTCAGGGCCGCTATAAGCACGCCCAGCGGAGCCCGAAAGGGTTCTGCCATTTTGGAGAAATTTATAATGGAGAATAAAAATTTAATTCATTTCATCCTCACGCAGCGTAACGTCGAGGAACGTCAAAAAAGCCTTGGCACGTCGAGGCATATCGGGAATTCCCCGCTTGCTCTGACGGAGGTGGAGCGTATCGTCTCCCTCATCAGGCAAGACCTTAAGGCGCAGGGCTTTGCAAAATCAGAGCGCGCCAATGCTTACGCGTCAGCCCTGAAAAATGCGTCGCATTTAAAGCACGCAGGCCAGCATCAGCTGACTACTTATTTCAGGAACCTGCACAATCCGGTTTCCGACCTCGTCCGCGTTGTCAGTGCCTATGGATGGGAGCAGGAGGATTTCAGTGCCGAACGCAAAGGTTTCGGCAATGCGTTGTTCATTGCGCTCGGATTGCTGACCTTCCGCGACTGGGAGCGTTACCACGGTCATTCCTGTGATTTCGAGATCCAGTATGTGACCTGGTTTGCCCGCTTCTCTCCCGACGAGTTCAATGCCGGTGCGTCCATCGCGTTGCAGGCCCATCATGCGCTTGGCTTCTCCCTTCTTGCCGAAATGAAGGGCAGGGACCCACTTCCCTGGTTCCCCGAGAACATGGGAGGCGCGTTATGACCGGATACGAAAATGTCATGGCACGGCTGAAAATGGCCCGTACCCGCATGGAGGGCAAAATCCAAGCCTTTGATGCCGTCATGAACGAGTTGCAAAAACGAAAACGGGATGACGTGGCGTTGGAGCTGATGGAAATAAGATGGTGCTACAAAAGCCAGCTCGACAGCGTCATCGACAGCATGCGGATTATCGACATCGTCCGGGACCAGGACGAATGCGACGATGAAGGGTGAGCGTTAAAGATGCCCGTCATCTTCCGAAAAACTTTCTGACGAGAAGGGAGAGATCACGGTCTGTGATTCTCCCTTGCAATGATTGGGTGGCCGACGCCCGTCGGCCTATTTCTGTCTGCGCGTAAGATATTTCTTGCGAACGGATCTGACGCGCCAATTCGCCTGTTTCTCGCCTTTCATGCGCTTCAAGAGCACCAT
>Ga0157365_10000302_pt1 | contig 22356 bp, 33 predicted proteins | sample AttsexASBM3_FD_111478 | JGI IMG/M metagenome (GOLD analysis project Ga0157365, IMG submission 111478) | Fungus gardens microbial communities from leaf cutter ant in Ribeirão Preto, State of São Paulo, Brazil - Atta sexdens ASBM3 | ecosystem: Host-associated > Fungi > Mycelium > Unclassified ... | reverse complement strand
TTATTGTACATTTGCATGCCTTTGGAGATGGTGCGAAGGGATTCTCTGATATATCTACTGAACCCCAGATAGAAGGAATCTAGACATAGACTGAGTAAGTCCTGTGACATGATAAGATAGACCAATACCAGATAGTCTGTCGTCTGGTTGCAGTACTGGATCAGACTACAGCATATTGAACGCGTTTTCTTCGCACAAATGAAGTAGTACACACCTTGCACTTGCTTGGCTTACGGTCAGGGACGGCCGTGCGAGGTCCTCCTTCAACCTGTTATTGGACTCATTCAGTCGCATATACCTCAACTCTGACACAGACTGCTTTCAAACCCATCACCGAATGTCATTTCGTGCAACAGCATCAAATTTGGTAGAGAGAGCGCCGAACAGAAAATTTTAAGTCCATGTGGGATCAAACAAATCATGGCTACTAATGTGACCCTACCTCGTGCGTTCTGGCGTTCATATCGGAGTCGATACTACTGGTGAGAGGGAGCGACTGGTCTAGAAAAGAAAGATAGGTTTTTTGTAGACGTCGAGCGTATTCAAAAGAAGTCAGCCGGTCTCAGGCACCTACCGACGGAGTTTGAATGATACTTGGTTCACAACCACCATTGCAAAGTCATTACAATGCTGAGCCCTCTTGTACCTGAACGACAATCACAACGCGACAAAAGGCGATCTTCTAGTGCAAAAATTCCTACTCTCAATCATCTGCAGACTTCGAGCTCAACTCTAGGCTATTCGCCTCCCCGTGTTGACAAAGATCAGACACTCATCAATCAAGGTGATGACTGTCACCGAACTGATGCCGGCTCTGACAACGATGCCTACTTCCATTGGGACGAGGAGGAAACGCTATTGTCAGATCTGCTAGAGGAAGCGTACGCTCTGGCAACATCACCAGTCTGACCATCAATACCTAGACTGAATTGTTACCTTTACCTATCAGTGCACCGGAATTAAGCGATGTCGATCTGGTTGAATTGGCAGAATCTCTTCAGAAACCCTTTGACGAGGAGTCTCGTCAACTAAAGAGAACCATTGCTCATACTTTTGTGCCTGTCGTGAACAAGATAAAGGAGGCTTTCTTTACTCTCGAACGGACTGGGGACATCTCTTCTGGCGCGGGAATCTTGGCTTTCAACGATGCTTGTCGCGAATCAGAGGGCTCCATTGGCAACCAATGTGAATTGGTGCAAAAACAACGGGCCGAGCACACCGTGAGTGATCTCACCATCCGCGGAAAGAAATGTTCAATGTGAAGTAGGCTCGTGTTACTGAGTTTCTTGGGCAATTAGAAGAAGAATATGCGCACCGTAACCAGCTTTGGGTTGATTTTGAAAACGCCATGGATGGACTAAGTACTTTTGCTACTCTTGCTATATTTGGTATCCCACATCTGGCTGAACCATTTTTCCCACCCATACAGTTACACCCGTCCTCGAGATGTTGAACGAAGCTCCCGCAAGGATGGAACGGACTATCGCAAATATCGAAAAACAGAGCAGAACTTTAGAGAAAGAGGCTGCGGGCGTAGCACTGGCAGCTACGGAACTGACGCTGAAGGACCTTCTTAGCAAGCTTAAATAGTCTGTCTATGCATGGTTGTATTTTTTTGGGACACCCCAATGATGAAAACCGATTTTTCACTGGACGAAATAACCTGGCCTCGGACCTGCGGTATCACCAAAAATAAGATAATGGGAACCATCAAAGGTTCATGCTCAACCTTCGCTGCCAAGAGACCAGCTCAGCCCTCGAGAGCACGCCAGCATGTTCCCTGGATGTGTCCAGCCCTGTCTGTGATTGTGAGGTTGCAAAGGTAAGGTACATCATTTTACTCAGAAAGACACACTTAAAGTGTATATAGGCATCGTCAAGGGAAGAATTCTCATGGAATTGCGACCACTGACCCACTATCGAGGCGCTCATCAGATTCACAATGGGATGAATAAATCACCTCTCTGGATACCTATTGTTTGCACAAGCCTATCATCGAACTGGAAAGTAACTCGAAGGCGAACACACTCGGACAACTGTCTACGTTCCGTCCCCACGCCTGAGACGATTGAATTTTGGCAAGGTCTCTTTTAAATAATCGGCGTGTTTCCTGCGCAGATCGGCCTCTTGAATTTTTCCTCTTCCACTCCATGTACGTCTCTCCGCAAAGGGGCCGTAAATGACCGTATAATCTGGAAGAATTTCATCTTCCGCAGGAGCAAGGAGGCATGCGGCACCAATCACACAGTAAGAGCCAATACTGACTGTATGGTGAACACGAGCACGGGTGGAGATGGTATTAGCATTTCCGATTGAGGGACATTCGATACCTGGAGGTGTGTCAGCCAGGGCTAGATGGTCATAATGGGAACTCACGACAACCAATTTCGAAAAGATTGTCATCACCTACACGCATTATCTCCTTCTTCCTATGAGTTCAATCAAGTATAACCGTCGAAATAGGAATTGAGATTATGTTACCAACCGGTTCACGATAATTACGGCTTCCTCAATTATACAACCTGAACCAATGATGATAGACCCTGCAATGGCAAAAATTGTGGCCTTTGGATGTATTATAGTTCCTGTCATATGTAGGTATATGTTAGCATGATATCGAGCCATTACACACCCGAACCAATCGTAATGTCTCCTTTGAGTTCGACATCTTGACAGACTACAGCTTTTGAATGTATGGTAAATTTATCACGTCTGAAGTAGTTGATTAACAAGGACTATGGTCCAAAAAGAAAGACTCACTACATTGGCGGCATGAAAGAAAGGTAAAGTAAACTGCTTTGTCCTTATTTGGTGAGAGCATTCCAGATTTCTACACTTGTTGGACGTACATATCATGGATAAATCTGCACCGTGGACTATTCTCCAAGGGGCGCTCTCAATATGCAAGTCCGTCTTTCTTGAAAACATTAATTTCGAGCTCAAACTGACTCAATGACAGCCACACTCAGTGCTACTGTAGTCGGTCTTCGAGCAATCTTTAAAGGCCACGAGCATCCTGGTTTTCTTGCTAGTACTGCTGCACTGAATAGTGGCATAACAGCTACAACGTTTTTTGGTTTGTGATTTCTGTAAGAATGCGTTCCTTTCTGACTCTCCTCTCTCAAGTATTACGCGAGTACATTGTTAGTCCTATCCTTGTCCACACAATACCTTCGGAACAGTATCAGCGACGGAGACATCAACTCGGAATCGGTCAGAACTCATCAAAAACAGAAAATACAATCACAGATTCACAGATTTCCTCGATAAGGAGTCAAAAAACCTTAGACAGTGCTCTGAGTGGAATGGCCACAGGTGGTCTGTTACGTGGGCTGAAGTGTATGTCCATCTCCATACTTTGTCACGCTCAAGGACTGAATCGTGAAAAGCCGGTCTGCGAGCAGTCATTCCTGGAGCAATCACTGTTGGTGTGGCTGCCACACTTTTACAATTGGGATACAACGAATTTACCGTCCAACGCCTCAAGTTGATTGTTCATCAACGTTCGTCTAAAGATGGCTCAGTTCCCGTGAATGGCTCAGTTCCCGCTGATTCCCATCCTCGGCCTGCGTCGGTATTTTCGGAACTTGAGCAGCATGAAACAATGTCGTTGAAAACAAGGGTCCTATCTCTTCTTGGTGTCCAGAGACTGACCGAAGATGAATATTTACAGCGGTTGAAAATCCAAAGAGATCATTACCTGCTGCAGATAGCGAAACTTGAGCAAAGGCTTGAAGAAGAGGAAAAGCAATCCAATATAAGTAGCAATTAATATATCCTTATTCGCCAGTTTAGAGCGCCTCATGGATCCAGGTTATGAGCTCCCCGAATTACTACTGCATCTCTTTTAGAAATCACCCAAGTTTCCAGATCTCAATCACACCCCTTCCTGTTTCATCAAATCCTCCTACTATGATACGCTTTTCATCGACAGTCAGTGCGTTTACTTTGATCATCGTTTCGCACTGATGCTGTCCGAGGACTTGATAAATGATTGATCTAGTCTCACCAGTGTTGATCAAATTATAATGCGTGAGAGACCCCCTCATAGTTGAGACTGTCAGTCGGGTGGGGCTATGGAAAGCACTGAGTAGATCATCGTTATGTTCAGTATAGACTGTAAGCGAGAGTACTCACACTGCTACGATGGGCGCCTCAGCTAGCGAGACCATACAAGCTTGGGCAGAATCAAGACCTCCCCATTTTGCTTTCTTTTTGTTTTTTGTTCTTTCACTGCCACAACCAAGCCACAACTTTCCATTTGCAGTTCCCGCAGCCACAGATCCATCGGAAGCGACAGAAAGAGACATGATGAAGGGAGGAGACATGGATAATTTTCCATCTTGAACCGAGACTCCAGCTATTTCCCAGTACTTGCTCAGCTATGAATGACGTAAAATGAAGAGTTCGGAGACGAACCCAAATTTTGTTTTGAGAGTATTTCATCTCGTGTGACATCTATATGTAGCAGCGTAGCATCGCATCCTCCGCTCACAAGCTCTCGTGGGCGTTCCGGTAACCATTCAACAGACCCACACATCTATATCAAAGAACTGTAAAGCCTTGATAACATGTAATCAACATAGAGACATACGACATCATGTTTTGTTCCGAGTTTCGTGATCGTCTTTGTATTCAAAGCAACAATTCCAATGTAGCCCGAATCAGTACCAAAAGCAAGATGAGATTTCTCACAATTGATAGCCAGCTATCTGATATTTTTCAGTCTTCTGACAAAATAGCTGGGGAAGACGACGCACATCTTGTATTTCATTTTCGCTTTCGTCAGCTGGGATGGCATCAATGGATTCGAGAGCATCGTCATAAGTTTGTATCACTTTTTGTGTAGCCAGTTGAAAGTGAAAGATCTAATAGAAAGGAATAGGACATTCGCGTCCGAAAATTGACTGAGTAGAAAAGTATACACACCTGTTTGCCAGATGCAACCCATGCGTCTCGGAATTCCGATCCCGATCGTTTGACGCAAACAATAGAAGAGACCATGTTGCCGTTACCCTTCACAGCTCTGAGAACTTTGAATGAAGAGAGATCATATACCCTTAGATCGCCATTGTCTATTTTGGAATCTTCACAAAGGTAAAGATGAAAAAAAAAATATCACCGTACCTGAACCAGCGTACAGATGTCCAGCATGGCCAAAAGCGAGGGCAGTAAACTGCCAGGTGCTGGGTGTAGTTAACGAACGGAGAAGATTAAATAATACCTCTGGATGAGGCGCGACCGGCATCGTCTGGTCGGAAGACATGTTTGATCATGGGACAAATTTCGGCAATCATTTCAGTGATGCCGAGCAAGCGGCACGACTCTCGACTGAAAAAGATTGATTACAAGAGTGCGTACAACTACAGTATATCCCTAACAAAACTTAATGTACCTAGCGAGGATGAGATCAGATCCGACAACCGCTGACTCTGTGTTTTCTGTACTTCTTCTAACTCCTCCAGACCCTCCTTCAGCTCCTTGTTGGTAATCAGAACGTCTGCATGTAAGCGCATAAATACACTCATGACAGCCTCAATTGCCTCAAAATCGCGGTGCGTTTTGAGTCTTTGAACAAGTGCATGCATGAACACTTTCAGATTCTGCAGCGACGTCAAAGATCGTAGTTCGAGCTCCAGTGCCGCAGGTTGTAGCATTTTGACTTGATGGAAAAATCCCTCATCTGACCTTGGATTGAACAGCTGTAGAAATGTTTAGAAATTCAACACTTACAGTCACCCTCAGGTTCTTCCTCCATCATTATTTTGATACACGCGCTCTCTGTGTCTAGAACAGTCTTATTTAGTCTATGTGTCGACTGGGTTTCTTTTGATTTCTTCTCGGCATAAGTAAATCTTGTCTCAACCCCAGGCAATGTTGGTAAAAAGAAAGGTGCCTGCTCAACAGGTTTGGGTGGTTCCTTCGGTTTGTTCCTTTGTTGAATAACCTCTAGATTCAAGAGAGTTTGCCACCTTGACCTTGGTAGAAGTGTTAATGTAATGAGCTCTCCGTCCAGCTGTGGTGGAGTAGAGAAAACATCTGAAGGTGCGTCTTGTACACTCAAAGATGAGAGAGCTTCGAAGGCTAGGTAGAAAAATTAGTTACCGGCCAATGGGAATGCAAAGCACCCACCATTGTCCTCAGCAGTGCCCTGCGTGGATGGTAATGAGAGGTTCTGAACATCTCCTTCGGTTATTCCCTGGAAAGATACATTTGCATATTGCGCTCGATTCGCCCTAGAGCGTCCCCATGAGTCGTAGCAGATTTCAGCATACTTGAAACACATACCAGAGGAAGATTCCAACACTGTCCACATGAGCAGTTGCTAAAAAGTCACCTGTAGGAGAGAATGTCAAGCTTGTTGCAACGCTTGACGTTCTGAAAGCATCGATGAGCTGCCCAGTCGGGAGATCAAATGTTCGAATGACAGAATCCAACGAGGCTGCGATTAGCCACCGAGCGTCTGGAGAAAAGGCCTTTGTGACCTAAATATGTTATCCTAGGGTACGAAAGACAAAGCTCACCATGTCCAAAACTCGCTCCCGGAAACCACCTAACTCTCTAACAATTCGTCGTGTCTCGATATCGACGACCCGAACAACCAGATCATCACAGATAGTGGCCAGTAGCCCACTATCTCTATGCAGCTGAGATGAGGCTATCGCGGCTGGTAATATAAGAGTATATTCTAATTTTGTTGTTTGAAAATCGAAGAACTGAGTTTCAGTGATGTGTTTTGTGAGTCAAAGAATAAAACAATATATTTTAATACTGACATTGAGCGTCCCGTCGAGGGTAGTAGCGATAACTACCCGACTCAAGGAATCAGTAGCAATGCCGGTGATAACGCGCTCCCTCTTTTTGGCTCCGTCCCGTGGTCTTGTTGCTGCTTCTGACGGGCATACACCAACATCGTAGGATTTGCGCTTGATGCCAGACTGCATGTTCCACATGTAAAGTTGACCAGTGGATGATCCAGCAAGACCAAAATTACCACATGCAGTTACACAGACATCCTGTGGGGCAGGATTAATTCTAATTTCCTTCAAATCACACAGAGCACCACCACCTTAGCTGAACCCGCGGGACTACGCTTCTTGCCTACGCTCCTAGCCGAGTCTGCAAATTCAAAAGCGTGTTTGCCGAGCCGTTTGTTAAGCATCGTCCAGGATCGTACCAAGGTTTCGTCTGTGTGCGAAGTAAGGATATCGTCCCAATCTTTATATCGAGTAGTTGAATATGATATCGAATGCACTGGAGGGAATTTGAGCGAAGCGATCGGTATTGAAAGAGAAGTCGCCCTTCTAGCCAAGGAACCTGAACCCCCCTTGTCAGCTTCAAGAAGCACCTGGAGTTGAACGCTTGCCTTGCGAGAGTTCGAATGACCTCGAGTCTCGTACGACAGAAGTACACCTCAGACTTCGGTCCCTTGAGGCCGTCAAGAGTTGTTTCCCGTCATCACCGTAATAACGAATGAGATGGGGAGGTGCATGATGACCAGAGCGAAACTTCAGAAGTCTCGGAGGAGACGTAGGAGAATCAAAAAGCCATTGCTGAGCTTATATGTCAGGAGGGGACCACAGTTCAACTGAAAACCAACCTTAACACTATTATCCTCTCCTGACGTCACCAGAACGGGTTGGCCGGGAACCCACTCAACTGCAGTCACGGCACCGTCATGTGCTCCACGTACCAAGTGCAGCAATCGACCACCGTCGTTAAGGTCCCACAGCGCTACATGACCTGCAGAGGATGCAGAGGCGAGGATTGGTTGTCCATCTAGAAAAATAAGCATGAGTAAGTAGGCGTTGAGAGATACATACCACTTCTGAACCCGAGGGCCCGAATCCCACCGTCCATGAACATTCTCATCAATCGCTCATCAAGTCGTACATCATATACTGATATTTCTCCAGAAGCAAAACCAATGCCAACCACATCAATCGCTGGTGATTGTACGAGAGCAGTGATGGCGCATCCTAGGTGAGAGTTCGCGGAAGACGTTAATTGCGATGGAAAGATCTTGTATATGCAAGTCCTGGAATAATCAGGGTCATTTGAAGAAATTCAATCAACCCGAAATTCCTGCCTTGTTTTGATATTCCAGAGCTGCAAAGCACCTTGACTGCTTGCAACAAGCACCTTATTGATGTAAGTCGCGGGATGAAGAATAGATGTTGCAGTAAAATCGTGATCAAAAAGGACGATAGACTCCATCTCTGTCCTCATTAAGGACTGCAAATGAAATGGATCGGATGACCCACCTCCGTCCACCGTATTCCAAATCAGCATCCGTTTCCCATCCTCTGTCAGCCCAAGGAGAGACGAGCCAAATATTGTGATAAATGATAGAGGGGTTTCCAGAGGATTTGTAAGAGTTGCAACCTTACATCTGTTGAACATGAAGAGTCGGTCAAAGGCAGAGAGAAACACACTGGTTTTCCCCGCAGATACTTTATTGCATGAGTACCAGATGCTGCCCATACCGCATCGCCATCGAGGGAAAGGCTTGATATCGGTTCTTGGGCATCAGGTCCTGCGAAACAATCAATAATCATAAGGGAACACAAGAATACACGCACCCACAAAAAGTAAAGTCATTTTTCCTCCCTCCCAGAGTGCCCAGGCTTTTCCTAAGCAAGTCAAAATATGGATTCTGGGTCCATCAGTGGCACCCTTGAAGGACCTCGTTTGCAAAACGAATGGAACATGATTTGTAATGAGACCAAGAACTCTGAAAGGCGCAAAAAGTCTCGGTTCTGAGGACTTGCGACTAGATATGGTTTCTTGTCGCTGGCGTTTCCGAGGAGGGGAGCCTGCAGTGTCAATCTCCATCTCTTCGTTTTCCATAGTTTCTGTCGTGATACTACCTATAACTCAGCATTTTTTTCCGGATCACCCGGAACTATCCGAGATGATGGCCGAATCTCTGCCATCAGATTCATTCAGGTGTTCCTCCTAACACCAACCGTCCTTCACAAGATGCCAGATGCCTCGTCACCGGGTTTTGCATTCGCAAAACAGATTCTTCTCGGTCCCTTCATTATTGCTTTGCTAGTGGTAGCAAGTAGGCGTATCATTACACTGTGGAACACCACGCTTCACTGAACATAGTTGTTTTCTTCCTCAACAAGCGAAGCCGACGATCGAAGGGAACTGACTTACTTCTTCTTGGTGTTCCTGATGCTGGAAAGACTTCTCTTATGACCTCTGTGAGTTGTCATAAGGCTTGTCTACTTTTCTAATCCTGTAATGACAGCTTGTCTATGGCCAAAGTATGCCTACGCACACATCAATGCAAACGAACTCTTCAATCTACTCTTTCGCTTCGAACAGAACATTCCGCGTCATTGATGTCCCCGGGCACCCTCGCATTCGGAACCAGTTTCAGGAATACTTACTGAATGCCAAAGCCATTGCATTTATAGTCGACGCTAGCACCATTTCTCGGAATGGTGCTGCTGTCGCTGAGTGCGCTTTTCTACCTTATGTATTTATTGGTGAAGTCACTCAATCACTCATCTCCAGACACCTTCATACTGTCCTCCATTCAGTGACGTCTCTTCCTCCTTCACAGAACCCTCCATTCGTCTTGATTATAGCTCACAAAGCCGACTTACTCAAATCAGGCACGTCTGCATTGCAAGACTCGCTTGCTATCAACAGGGTTAAATCAATACTGGAACGAGAACTGGAGAAACGGCGGGCTTCTCGGATTAGAGATGTTACAGTAGAGAGTCTCGGGGAAGAGAATGAGAAAGGCGAACTAGGTGGATTGGAATGTGGGAACGGAACAGAGAATTTCAAGTTCGATGATTGGGAAGGTGGTCAAATCTCTTTCATTAGCACATATGTTCGTCCTGGAGGCGATGATGTTAACAGTGAAAATGGATTATCAAAGCTACGAGATTGGCTGGTAGGATACATGTAGAGCATATTTGTTATATGTATATGCAGCTGCCAGGTGTGAGAAGAAAACCAATCACAACCAAATAGTGTATGACTTTTCTGCGGTACTGAATCTCCTTTTTTTCCATACCGCGACCTTTTAGACAGTGCCCGGCCCATTTTGTTGTGTACCTGGGGTGAGGCGATTCAGGTCTAGCGTAGAGGGATGCCCGGGTGGGATTAAGAACTTGCACACCCTTTTCTGGTGTTGTAAGTGTCAGACCTTCCCTATATCTGATTAAGCAGATTTGAAATTCTTACAACTAGTTGAATGCAATGTTGTTTTCTTTATGTCCCCAGGCGATCCTTTCTGTGTCGTAGTATGAGTCCTCCCTTAGGATGACAGGTCTAAAGTGATGTGTCACGGGTCACACAAAGCGTGTACCTTTCCTTCCACGTCGCATATCAGCACCTTCTAACTTTTTGGTTCTAAGTAGCTGTTAGCATGTTCATTCTCAATTGGTTCTGGGATGTCCTTGCGTCTCTCGGTGAGCTCACACCAATGTTTCGGATTCAATCGCATTTACGGCTCGGTGTTTTTTGAAATATAGGCCTGATGCATAAGAATGCGAAGATCCTTTTCCTCGGTCTTGACAACGCTGGGAAGACGGTGCGTGTCTTGTATTTGCTTCAGTGATATCTCATAGCTGACAGTATCGTTCTTTGGGGATGTCTAAAGACACTGTTGCATATGTTGAAGAATGACCGTCTAGCTACTCTGCAACCTACTCTTCACCCTAGTAAGTATAGTTACCCCTCTTTCCGTTGCGGGAATTGTTGCTGATGCTATTTGTCTCACTACAGCTTCAGAAGAACTCACCATTGGCAATGTGAAATTCACCACACATGATTTGGGTGGCCATCAGCAAGGTACCCCAATCATTCCATTGTTAAAATAGGACTTCTAATATTCTGTGATAGCACGTCGTTTATGGAGGGATTACTTCCCAGAAGTAAACGGTGTGATTTTCTTGGTTGACAGTGCTGACTTCGAACGCTTCTCGGAAAGCAAAATCGAACTTGATGCGCTGCTTAGTATTGAAGAGCTCTCGAAAGTGCCATTCATGATTCTTGGAAACAAGATCGATGCACCTGGTGCAGTCAGCGAGGAGGAGTTGAGGCATCACTTGGGACTGTACCAGACCACAGGGAAGGTTTGTCTAGTTGTCACCTTCAGTTTTGTATGGAATCTTGAGTGTTGGTTCACCATGTAGGGAAAAGTTCCTCTAAGTGATATCAGACCCATCGAGATCTTCATGTGTTCAGTCGTGCAGAGACAAGGATATGCCGAAGGTGTGTTGTTTGCGTTTGAACATAGAACATAAGAATGATTGTTTATTCTGTCTTGTGGTATAGGTTTCCGCTGGATCTCACAATATGTACGTATACGTGATGCTCGTCTTGTTCTTAAGTACTAACACTCTGACCAGATCTAGGGAGTGAAACCAGTACAGTTTATTCTTAATAATAGACTTCACTGCTACATACCTCGCTTGGGACATCGTATCCACGTGATAGTTTATGTCCCTGTTTTTCATATTTTTCATACTCTGGGATTTGTGAGCGTTTTCTTGTTCTCGTGTGAATATATTCGGGCAAGGATTGCGCAAAAAATTATAACTACAAAAATTACAGATTACGAGGTAGCATGGTTTCTACGTGCGTAGAAGTTGGGTATCGATGACTTCCTTGGTTAAGAATTCTGGGCCATCGCGGATTTCAATCACTTTAGAGACATCAGCCTGTTGAGAACAACTCAATTGGTGTTTTAGCTGAGGAGGTTTAGACAGCACTCACTATCTTTTGGAAATCAAACAACGCGCTCGCGTGTAATGTTAAGAGACTGGTTTCGGAGGACGTTGGTGCCCAGTTGATGAGGACAAGAGGGTAGGACTTGCGGCCGTCAGAATGGTGGAGTTCATGAGAGAGAACGACATATCGAGGAGCATTCTCCGGTAGCTCTGTGAGATCTATGTTAATCGGATATCCTGCTAAATAACAGGCTGTATTACCTTCAACTAACTCGTCGATGCTGATTTCATCGAATTGCTCGACCTTTTCCATGATAAGCTTGAGTTTGTTGATTTTGATGACGAGTGCAGCATTCCCTTGCATGCTACGTTTTGAAAATCTGAATTTGCGGAGGTCATCTTTTATGCTTTGCGGTATGTCGACAGTGGCCATTTGCTGACTTTGACCGTGCGAGATAAGATAAGCGTGATTACATTGTTAGGACTGCCGGTGCCTGATTATCCGCTGTCATACTATTTTTCGTATGTCTCTGGCTTCTTGCAGGACTCATCTATTGCCACATGCCTCAACTATCCTCCGAATGTCCTGACAATGATGAAACAGTTAATTTGCTGGAGGACTTACAACACGAGATTAACACAACCGATGACACACTTGCTGAGGAGGAATGGTCTGACGAGGACGAGCGACAAAGAATGAGCGAGCTTCCGTGGTGGAAGAGGCCTACACCATGGTGGTATGTCGCTACAGTCATGCACCCGGAACTTGTCTGATACGCTGCATCAAGGCTTATGGGCTCATTGCCGTTCATCGTGATTGCCATGTCGGCAACGCTTACTCCTCGCATTGAAATCTACACTATCCTTGCTTGTCGTCTGCTCAGACCTGGCATTTACCACGATGAATCAATGAGCCTCATGTCTACTTTCGCACCGACCCGTAGTCAACTATGTGCTGCGGACCCTGTCGTTCAAGCTGCCGTCGCGAAAATTGCCACTGGTGCGCTCTTGCTATCATTATCCCTGCGTATCATTTTTGATGTTAATCTCTTGCGTTGCTGTAGCAATGACAACAACTATGGGTGTTCTAAGTTGCCTGTCTGTTGGCTGGTGGAGTGCTGTAAGTACATGTCTCCTTTCTTTAAGGCCTCATATCTGTGACAACTTAAAGCATAGTTTTCCGATCGATATGGCAGAAATCGTGTGCTAGGAATTTATCTCCTTGGTCCACTTTTGACCGATGTCATCTTCATTTTTGTTATGCACCACCCTGATCTTGTTCCTGGTGGATACTGGTTTCTCCTACTTGGCCCTCTAGTTGAAGGTTCTCTTGGAGGTACTTTTTGTTTTCTCACAGAGTATGGGGACCCTGCGATTAACAATCTTAGGGTTCACTGGAGCTGTCGCGACAGTTTACGCGTATCAGGCTGATGTCACGACTGAGGATAACAGGTCCGTTTATCATAATAGAATATGTTTTCATGCAATACTTATTTCTGTACGCTTCATTGAGATCACGTATATTCTCACTCAGCCTCGGATTAATGTTCATCGGGGAGGCCATCGGACCTATGTTTGGTTCATTGCTGAACCGATGGACTGGTCAATTGATAACTGTCTTTTACGGTGCCATCATAGTGCACCTCATCTACATTGTCTTTGTTTGGATCTTCCTTCCTCAATCGCTCAGTCTGTCCTACAGGTTCCACGCGCGAGAAAAGTACGCAAAGACGAAAAGACGAGATATGAAGCGTCCTGATCACTTCGGCGTTCGGGCTTTCCTCTTTGTCAAGAGATTGGTTTATTTTCTTGCCCCTCTTGCTGTATTTTTCCCTACCCGAAAAACAAGTGATCTTATGGAGAGGAGACGAAGAGATTGGAACCTAACTATGATTGGTCTTGCGTACTCGACTACTCATCTCATTACGGTATACTCTTGAATAAGACCTCGGAGTCATTGTTCTCATATAGCAAGTGTAGGGATCAATTAACTATACATTCCAGTACGCTGCTGCAGCCTTTGGTTGGACTTCAGAGATTGTAGGTCAAACTATAATTTTTGCACAAGTCGTCCTGATGTATGCCCTCGATAGCTGGGGTATTGGCTCAGCTTGGTCAGCGTTGCTCGAGCTGTCTTTTTGGCGTTCATTCTTCCCGGTAGGTAAAATGTCTCCTTTCGACCAGCTTTCGTCCTGACGTCTATTGCTAGTAGTAATCAAGCTTCTCAAACCCAAACCGATCATCATCGAGATACCTCAGAGCCCCTCTACTTCAGCAGGCTTATTAGATACCCCTCGAGAAGTTCCAACAAAGAAGAAGGAAATTCATTCTCCGGCTTTTGATCTTGGTTTAGCTAGAATTTCGGTGGCAATTGGAGCCATCTCATATACTTGCATGGGTCTTGCTCCGTCTGCTCTTGCCTTCACCATATTCGGCATGGTAAATTCCATGGGAATGGCTTTCTCTCCCGCTGTACAATCCACAGCATTGGCTCTATATGTTCAAAACGGGAATAAAGAATCAGGGAAGCTATTTGGAGCCCTGAGCGTCGTTCAGGCTCTCGGGTAAGTTGTGTGTATACATGATGGGAGACTGGTTAAAACACATGTCTTCAGCTCTCAAATTCTGGGCCCGTCACTTTATGGCTTTGTCTATATGAAGACAGTTGCAACTTTCCCTAAAGCTATATTTTTTGTGTCTGTGATCGCGTCCATCTTTTCGTCGGTACTACTTGCATGCGTTCGCCTGCCGAGAATGTCTCTTACAAAAATAACGAGTGGAGATTTTTGGGGAGGATCAGAAAATCCGGACGCCGAGCCACAAATGACAGATGGCAGAAGTCGAGATGCTACGCTAGTGGAAACATGAGTCCGTTGTGGAGTATGCGGTCCTTCATATAGTTGGCCTATTATTTGAGGTCGTATTTAAGTGTTGGAATATATCAGGACCCGAACGGTAATTTCTACAATCAAATTGACCTTAAGCAAAATGATCATTCTAACTGGATTGGGGATGATCTATCTTGCCGCTATTTCGTTTTCAACAAGGGGTGGTGTGGGTCGGTGCCAGCACAAGGATTTTTTATCATTGATTCTTAAGTGAGTCATGATCACATAGGGTCGTCTGGTAGTTGTGTCTCTTTCCCGTCCTAGAGGACGACACATCGATCACGATCAATGGATGCGAACAAGACCCTGTATGTATCAGTGCGCTTTCAAGCCGTGTGATCACGGAGAAAAGGTCGGACTTTGACATGATCTCAAGGACGTGATCCTTCTAGTCCTTGATCAACACAGACTAGCTGACTGGGGAATCCCGTGGCGCAGAAGCTATCAAATCAACGAAGTTATTTTATAGCGAGTGATGCGATCATATCCATCGGAGAAGTATAAGACTCCCATGTTTAAGACTCTGGTTTGGTGTCATCCTACGACAATCTGCCAGTAACTGAATACAGAAAATGAAGTTCGCTGGTGCCCTCGTTCCTCTACTTGTTTCTCTCAGTGATATCGCGGCTGCTGTCAACAACTTCAAAGGTCTCACCGTGTCCAACTCTATCGGTGGTGCTGCCACCTATACGTGCCGTACTCAAGCTCAGGTCAGCTTTTCTGATATGCATTCTCAACGTCATCAACCTGACCCGCCTGGTATTATCATGTCAAAAGTGGACCGACCTGGCCAATGCAGCAAGAGGGGCAGGTTTTGGATCGATCAGGATTGAGGGCTTCGACTGTAACGCCCTCACTTTGGCTTCTTCTGCCGCTGCTTCTGCAGGGTTGCAAGTCATGGCTGGCATATATTTTGATGTAGGTAAACTGGTCTTTCTAGTCCGCACCATCACTGAGAGGTTTCGGCGTGGTTATGTAGGGAACTGTTGCTGCTAGTAATGGAGACATTGAGTGAAGTGGTTTGATTTTGTGATTATTTTCATAAATTTCTCATGTTATATGGGATACAGCAATCAAGTCAATCAATTTATCAGCGCAGTCGGCCAGTTCGGTGCTGGGCGATACATAGGATTGAGTATTGGTAACGAGGTAGTAAGTGTTCAATAATAGTAGCTCTCTTTGATGATCTCGGCTAACGCGCACAGAACACGGATACCCCAGCGAATATCATGAACAAGGTTTTCCAAGTCCAGAGTCAGTTCTTTGAAATTGATATGTACCACGTAGTATGGGATCTGATTCATCAAATAGGCACCCTCCGGAATGCCGGTATTAACACCCCAGTTTCCACCGTCCATACCTGGGTAATGATTCGTGATAACCCTGTATTTTGCCAGGGTGATTTCGTCGGAGCCAATGCTCAGTAAGTGACGAACTTTTTTTCTTTTCAACCTCTCATTCTTTGGGTAGTGCCTTCTATGATACAAACACAGTCTCCGACCAAACTGGCAACTTTGTGATCCATACCGCTGCCCCTGCACTCCGGGCCGTATGTGGTAGCAAACAACTCTTCATAACAGAGTAGGTAGCATGCGGACAGAAAACCTTGAATGAAGGGTTAACGTTTTGTCTTCTATTAGATCGGGTTGGCCATCGCGGGGGAATTCGAACGGCGTTGCTGTTGCTTCACTCGCAGATGAACGTTCTGCATTGCTCAACCTCAATTGTGCTTGCCGTGATGACACTTCTGTTTCCGTCTTTGCATTTGAGTACGATGATCAGCTTTGGAAAGGGAATGACAATGAGCGGAGCTTTGGCATCTTCGGCAAGTTGGACTTGAATGGGGATGTATTTGCACCCTGTTAAATATCGGTACATTGTTTGTTGTTTATCTCTCTGCCTTGTGTGAAATCCACCAAAGTTTCTCGTGCACGCTGAGATTATTTTCAAAGGTTAGATCTTGTAGACTAGCCATCTTTCTCACTTTATTCTTGATTGACACTGTCCAATGTGGCATTCTCATTCCCATTTTTCCTGATGAGTTTGGCAGATTTTCGTGTCTAAGCACATGCCATCAAAATTTCCTACACTATTGGCTTGCACATGTATGGCTGCAAAATCTTAGAGCAATTGTCACTTCAATGAACCCCTATTTTTGACAGGCCCAACGGAAGCCAACATCTTGGTGCGCATTACGCATATGGGTGCTAAATGAATAGGTATTGCTATATGAGAACGTATCTACACATGCGAGGGATAAGTAGTGAACGAGCGATTAACAGTACATGTTAGTCCGAGACGACTGACTACTTTGCTCTGTTGAATTAATGATGATATATTCAGAATACGGATAGGTCATTCACTCCACCCTTCCTTTGGGCTGGTGAAATCCTGTCAACCAATTAAACCGAAAATGTACCTCCGCCGAATATTGCCACCCCGAGAATGATATACACCTACAACCGCTAGTCACATCCACACCCATGATGTCAAAACACAAGCGGAAGAGAGTCTGAAAGTGATTGCACATTCAAGGAATAAAGATCCTCGAATAACCATCAATCCTATGTTAAAGGATAATAGGTACTTGTTGAAAAAGAATATGATGACAAGGCATGACTTACGGTTGCCGACAGCAAGGGCAACGGTGTTTTCCTGGAGACCCCCTTGTAGCTGACACTTCTCTACATTGATCACACATCACCAAACACCTACGCATACTAAGATTAGTGACGACGACAAACCAACGAGAGCACTTACCGGCAAGGCCAACTGACTACGTCCCTCGGCCTGGAAGTACAAATGATGCACATCGCGCGATCGGTCAAATCTACGTCGCGTTCATTCTCACTGGCACCTCCACTATCACCATCAACCTCCCAGATGTCCTCTGCTGCATCACTCACAAATGCAAATCCCCATCTTCTCCCTAACTCATTCCATTTTTTCCTCGTCAATGGCGGTCCAGGTGGGCTTTCCCTACCTGTCGTCCTAGCGAGGTGTCCCCATACCAGTCGAGAGCCTTCGTCCACACCTTGACACTTCACGAGGTCGGTGAATAATGCGATAGCTTCTTCTTGTTTTTCATGTTGATCAAATTCCTCGCCTAGCTCTGATATTGCTTTGTCAAGAGGAGTTGAGGAACCAGAAATCTCTTCACCCTCTTCCGAATCACTTGTACTATCGCTTTCGTCTATCACAACATCTTCGTCATCGTCACTGATATCCTCCCCTCTCAAGAATCTTTGATACAGCGCCCTTTCGCTCCTCCGCTGGTCCACCTCATTATTCACCTGGTTAGATACATGACCTGAAGCACTATCACTAGTGCGAGATCTCCTTGACCTTTCATTGACATCCTCACCAGCACCATTGAACCCTTTTCTTTTTCTCCACGCACAGAACCACATGAACCTCACCAACCCCACTAACACGCCACCCATCGTTTTTGCGAACCTGACGGATTCGCGCACCCTCATCCATCTTTGGCGAGCCAATCTTCTCCGCGTCGATTCAGCCCCATCTGCATCAACGTCCCGTACTTCATTCTTCCACCCTCGCAATTGAACGGCTGGCCTCCCCACTTGCCCCCTTGATCCATGAGTGTGAAGATCGGTGGGACGTGGACTAACTGACCGGGATCCAGGAAGTACCCTCCCTACACCTGACCGACCCATGCGTATACTTCCGTACGTGATTGAGGGTTCTTGAGGTGGAGGTAGCATAGGATCCCGTCCACGTCTGCGAAGATCTTGCAAATGAGCGCGGATGGGCGCTGTTATAGGCGCAACTTCATTTCCCCACCCTTTTAGTCCCGTAGCCTCAAGGCTTGCGGTACCCATCCGCAATAACACAATACTCCACTCTTCTTCAAATGGTAAATCGAACCACGAGAATTGTGTGGGATCAGAATCATAATTGTTGGTATTACCACCCGAGGCGGCAATCCCTAATGTTGTGAACACATGTTCCACTCTGCCATTGACAAAGAGTTGTATGACAACGTTGAGAAAGACAGTGAGGAATATCACGAGCAGAAGGGCGGATTCGATGATACAGGAGACATAATTCATGTTGGGATAGCTTGATCGGAATCCAGTGCCAGAAAACATGTTGCCAGATTCTTTTTCTCTATTTGCCATTAAAGGAAAGAATATGGCTGGGTAGCCTCGTAGAATGAGTGTAGCATGGAAATGTATGAGACCGAGTAACGATGTGGCTGCAGTTGGAATTAGTCGATGATTGGAAAATTTCTTCGATATGCATAGAACATGAAAGATTGTAAATTGTAAGAGGGGGATGCCCATTGTGATAAGAGCGTGCGAGTCGGGACGTGCGGGCAGCCTGTCTGGTTTGTGTACATGAGAGGCTGTTAATGAGAATAGATAAAGTAGAAAAGAATGTGCGACCTTGGCCGAGCATCCCAATTAATATTTCAATAAACGGATGAGCAGTGGACACACATACAAAATTGAATGGAGAAATTTGTCTCCCCAAAGTAGGTTCTTCCATAGCCCCATTCGCCAATTCGTCGAGCTTACGCACAAAGCTTTCAACAAAGTACGCTATACTCAACGAACAAAAGCTGATCCAGCAAACATCATCCATTGGTTTATGCACAGCCCAATCTCCCAATTTCTGTAGAATCTCAGCCACTCCACCAGGCATCCAAGACGGAAACGTTTGAGGGTATATTCCAGACGTTTGCAATATGATAAGCCCCCACAACATACACATCCTCAGCAAGCAATACAACGTCGGAAATTGTAGCATAAACCTTGTATACGCCTTGGAAAGGTCGACTGGAAACATCGAACGATAAACGCTGATAAAGATGATTGCTCGCCCTGAATAACGTGGTCCACGCCTCAAACGTCCTCGTCTTGCTACCCGAGACGGGATAACCGTATGATGCAACCTGTGGAGAACGAACCCCTTGATAACAACTCCGATGAGATTGCTTCAAGAATCCAAACGGTTGTCAGAAGCTTACCATGAAGAGCAAGACAAGTATGTATTTTGACATGAAGAACCCCAGAGGCCCAAGCAAAATCGACTTGTCATCTTCGGGAGAGGAACCGAACGGCGTATTTTCTCCAGCTTTAGTGATGAGGGGGAGGGCAACATCCCAGTCGTTTGTCGTTGCGAGTAGATCGGAGATAGTGGTGGCTGGGAGTGAAATAAGATCGAGTTGGGTAGGTGTCGGTAGGGATGGCTTGAGTTTGTCCATGAACTTAGCCAGGATGTTTGTAGGAAAATACACGAGGAAGGAAGTGAGATTGAGGCTGAAAGTGATATTATAGCGGGGGGTAAAGTCGTCCATTTGAACGGAAGAAAGGAGCTCCTTAAGTTTTGGCACCCGCTGACTAATCATCATCCCACAGGGTTCTAACAAAAGGAGATCTATTAATGTGCACCACCCTGGGATTGAAGTTGTTCAACCCCATCCTTCAATAACAATTATATTGGGCAAATTGAAGTATCTGGCAAACGAATTCAATCACTGAAGCCTCCGACGCCTAGCGCGAGTAAGCTGCAAAAAAATCAGTCTAGGGCCCAGTTAAAGCAAGCCAACTCACCCTCCTACGCTTCTTGAGCCTGAGCAACAATGCGTTAGCGTCAATAAGCCTTGTGTCAGCTATCAGTAAACACTCACTTGTGTTTCTTCATCTTCTTTCTTCTCTTTCTCTTAGTGCTATCCATCATCACCTCCTTCCATTCCCTGTCACACTGTTCTCGCAGACCAACCCTCTCCGGCTCCTGACTTACATCGATCCCAAGCACCTTGAGGGTCTCCTCCCAATCAACCGTAGACCCGGCTCGAGCGACCGTGATGGTATGGTGCAACTGCCTCATAGCTTCCGCATCTCCATCCACAACCATAGCTGGGCCTCCATACGCCCCATCTAGCTTCCCATCTGTCAATTGAAAGAGCTTTACTGTATCTGGAGTATTCACCCGGTCGCTGAGGGATGCCAGGGAACGGAAGAGCAGTGTATCAGCAGGAGGAGATTCAAAAATTGACAGCGGGTGCGAGATGAGCAGAAGGGGCCGATGCAGCGAAAAGAACTGGTGGATCTTGAAATCCCTGGAGCTGACAGTTGGGTGTAGACTCATATAGCTGCGCTGGGTTGATAAATGTGCAGAGGAGGATGAGGAGCTGGGTGATGGAGAAACTGTGCTGTTCTTGGTGGATTCAGGAGCAGGTTCCTGTGGTGCAGCATCTGGAGCACTACCAACTTTTTGTTGTGTTTTTGCTGCAGCGGGGGAGTCCTTCGGTGTGCTGTCTGAGCGGTCAGACTTGCTCTTCGCTGCCACGACAGGTGTCTTGGGTGGTTTCGATGAGTTAAAAAAACGACCGCCGCCAAAGGACGAGTACCGTCGTTGCGACACAGGCAGACGACAGAAAATGCGGCTCAGCGCCGACATGATCTTAACAATAAACGCACAATTTAGCAAATATATTCATCTTATTCCATCACGTGAGGGCTATGTTACTGTCACTATCTCTCCTCGTCCGTCCTTGAGTATCACTAGCTCACACTCAATCTTCTCCCCAGTGTCCAGGCACACAACCTCCGTAGGGTCAATGGAACTCGTTTTTATCTGCCGTTTTTCAAAGAACGACCTACCCAGCACTACGTCAAAATGCTCCTCTTCAGCCAGATAAACCTCTATATTAGTCACCGTCGGCTCCGCCCCCTCCTCTCCTTTGAACGAAGCAGAGGTATCAATATCTGCAAGTGACCTGAGGGACGAGGGGATGATCACCCTGAGCGCCTGATTGGACCTTGATTGATTGCTTGGCGAGGATGATTTCCTCCTGCGTCCATGTCTTTGTCCAATCTCCAACTCAATTGCACCTGCGAAGGCAGGTGCACGCAACAGACTTTTTCTTTCCTGTAGATCTGCACTAGTATGAGCAGGGGCTGACGAGGCCGAAGCCACCAGTGTAATTGGCCATGTCCCAATGTTCACCAAACCCCCGTAGCCGTAATTTCCGGGTTTGGCATCGCGTGGTACGAATTTATGCTTCTGGGCAAATTTCCGAGATATATACACATGTCTATATCCCACTTTGAGTAGCATTCGCACTGTCACCGAATGTCAGCTTGGGCTCCTTCTGACATCAAGTCGAACTACATACCATTCTCCACGGGCCCAATGCTTCCCATCACTGTCCTCACCCCATTCTGGCTGTGAAACTTTTCAAACTGTTTTACAAGCTTTGGTATACCGTCTCTCCCACCATCGCCCTTCTTATGATTGTCCTGGCCATGTTTCATTGCAGTAGACGGCGCAGGTGATCCCTTAGGCATAGGTGTAGCATCAAACGCATAGTAGGAGGGATTCCTGTAGGCTGGAGACACAGGAAATGGGTGGGCTGGATTATGAAGATATAGTGTAGGCGATGATTCCCTCGGTGCGGTGAAGGAGACTGGTAGTCTACTTAGCCCAGGTTCACCAATGGCTACACTACGAGTGTGCTCTATGCCATTTGGATTAACCCTCGGTGAATCAGATTGATGCTGCTGCTGTCTCCATGTAAATATCGTATAGTCTGAGTCTGGATTAAGTGTGAACGCATACTCAATTCCCAAGAAAACAAAGAGACACACCATCGTCTAGATCCCACGCCGTGCCATTATACTCATACTTGAGCCATCCCGCCTCAACACGCTGTCCACCTAGAGTTTTCCTACTGAGTTTATCAAACAAAGCTGTCAGGTCTTCTCGGTTCACTGTACATTACGAAACCCACAGTGAGC
>Ga0157365_10000301_pt1 | contig 22377 bp, 22 predicted proteins | sample AttsexASBM3_FD_111478 | JGI IMG/M metagenome (GOLD analysis project Ga0157365, IMG submission 111478) | Fungus gardens microbial communities from leaf cutter ant in Ribeirão Preto, State of São Paulo, Brazil - Atta sexdens ASBM3 | ecosystem: Host-associated > Fungi > Mycelium > Unclassified ... | reverse complement strand
ATTGTCATGCCCGACCCGTGGCCGGAGGGAATAAGGCACGGCTTCCCCGCAGGGGCGATTTTCTGCCGGGAGCCGGGATTGCAAAGGGGGCGGCGGCGAGCCCCCTTTGCACGTTCGCGTGAGGAAAAGGCACATATAAGCGCAGCGTGATGGCGAACGGAACGATTTCACCGCCGTTGCATATTTCCCGTCAACGCGGCCCCGAAACCGGGCGGTGGGTGCGCTTCGCTTACCCACCCTACAACCCGCCACGGCAACCTGTATTATCATGCCCTCGTAACGGGTGCCTCCGGCGCGGCCGATTTTTTTAAGCCGGAGCAAAACCCTCTTCTCCACGTTTAATTCTGTGTAGGGCGGGTAAATAACGTGCACCCGCCACGGCTCCCGCCATCAAAACGGTGGGTGCGCATTCGCTTACCCACCCTACAAAAGGCGTGCCTGACGCCTCCAGGCGGGTAAACACCGCTCCATCCCTGCCCCATAACCATGCATAAAATGCCCGGTTGCTGTGCAGCTACTCCTTTGGGGTAACCGGCCAGAGCCGGGCGACTGCCAGCATCGCTTCGGCGATGTCCACCATCCGCTTATTCTGGTCCATCGCGAGCCTGCGAAGCTGATGCCACGCCTGCTCTTCGCTGAGCTGCTGATGGGTTATCAGTAAACTTTTGGCGCGCTCGATAAGCTTGCGCTCCTCAAGGCTTGTCTGTAACGACGCGAGCTGGCGCGTCAGCGACTCCACCTCGCGGGCCTGCTGGCGCACCAGCGGTAACAGGTGCCGCTCCAGCGCCGGGGCGTCCTGCTCGCTTTGCTGGCTTGCGCGCCTGGCGAGCAGCGTCTGTGGCGATTCGCCGCTGTTTTCCTCGGCCAGCAGCCTGCGCGCCTCAGCCAGCAGCGCGGCGATAAGCGCCTCTTCGGTTTCACGCAGCGCGTCGAGCCGCGTGGTTTGCAGCGAAAACCAGCGCACCGCCCGCGCGCCGTTGTCACTGTCCGCAGGCAGACGCGTGCAGGCGAGCCGACGTAATTGCTCCAGCTCCAGACCCGCCTCGCCGTGACGCCAGTAGCCTTCGCGGATCTCCGCCGCCGCCAGCGCTAAAAAAGTCTCAAAACAGCGCTGCTGCCCGTCGATGCGATCGGCGAGTAACTGGCGCAGCGGTTCGCTGAACGCGCCCTGCGTAAAACCGATAGCGCCGACCGCGCGCTCCTGGCCTGCCAGCTCTTTGCCCTGCATAAAGCTGTACAGCGCGGTCAGCGCGCGGGCGAGCGACGCCTCATCGACGCTTTCGCTCGCCTCCGGCACCAGATTCAGCAGATGACGAATCGTCTGGTTAAAGCTCTCCATCGCCTCCAGGGGCTCGATCTCGCGCGTCAGGATCCGTCCGCGAAGCGCAGGCAACTGCTCAAGCTGCCAGAGCGCGCAGGCCATTCGCCAGGCAAGCAGGCTGCCCGAGGCGGCGAGCGGCGGCGGGGTTTCACGAAACGCCGCCGCGCGCTGGTCGGTTTGCGCGACGCAAAATCGGTGCTCGCGCGCGAAGAGCTGCCCGCCCGAGCAGAGCCAGATGTTGGACGCGCCGCGCTCGCGCTGTAGCATATGCACCAGATGGCTTATCTGGCTTGCCCATTCGCCCACGCTTAACCACGCCTCCAGCTGGCTGCGCGCTCGTTCACGGGCGAAACGAAACCACGCCTGCGCGTCTTGCGCCGGTCTGGACGGTGTTGCCATCGCTCACTCTCCTGTTATCGCCTTTACAGGAATCAAGCAATAACTGTGCCTTTATGGCAAAGGAGTTACGGATGCAAAAGATCGTGATTATCGCCAACGGCGCGGCCTACGGCAGCGAATCCCTGTTTAACAGCCTGCGGCTGGCTATCGCGCTGCGCGACCAGCCGCAGGCGCCTGCGCTGAAGCTGTTTTTGATGTCCGATGCCGTGACCGCCGGGCTGCGCGGGCAGAAACCCGCCGAAGGCTATAACATCCAGCAGATGCTGGAGATCCTCACCGCACAGAACGTGCCGGTGAAGCTTTGCAAAACCTGCGCCGACGGGCGCGGCGTGAGCGCCCTGCCGCTGGTCGAAGGCGTGGAAATCGGCACGCTGGTGGAACTGGCCCAGTGGACGCTTGAGGCCGATAAAGTTCTGACTTTCTGATTATCACGCAGGCGTAATAATATTTACTTATTCGCCTGCGCTATCCATCAAGTCCCCGCCGTGTGTGCCGATATTTACCTTAAAACCCATAACAACAAGCCCGTCCCAACACACAACACTCATACAACACACAGCAGGGTAAACGCCTATGTTAACGTCGATTCGCGCGCGCATCATCGCAGCCACCGCAGGCTGCCTGGTCGGCGCGCTGTTACTCAACACCATCATGAACTATCAGGTCACCCGGCTGGATAACCAGCAGGCGAGCCTGAATACCCTGAAAAGCACCAGCGCCAGCCATAACCTGGCTATCGCCGACTGGGTGAACAGCAAAACCGCCATGATCCGCTCGCTCGATACCGTCGCGCTGGGGGCCGACCCGGTGCCGGTCTTCACGCAGATGGCGAAAGCCGGCGGCTTTATGAACGTCTACGCCGGGTATGCCACCAAAACCGCGAAGTTCTCTAACCCGGAAGGCGTGCCGGCGGATTACGATCCGACCATTCGCCCCTGGTATCAGCAGGCGGTGAAAGCCGACGCGCCCGTCGTGACCGCGCCTTACGTGGATGCGGGCACCGGCAAGCTGGTGGTGACGTTCGCGGTGCCGGTGAAGCAAAACGGCGCTATCGCGGCGGTGGTCGCGGGCGACCTCTCTATGGACAGCGTGATTGCCAACGTGCGCAGTATTCACCCTACCGATAACAGCAGCGGCCTGCTGGTGAATGAAGACGGCACGCTTATCGCGGCGAAAGATCCGGCGCTGACCTCCAAACCCTTTGATAAAGCGGTATCGGGCGTGGCGTTCAGCGCACTGAAAGCCAGCGACACGGCGGTGGACGGCGAGATCAACGGGGCGGCCAAAGCGCTGCTGGCGACGCCGGTGCCGGGCACCCAGTGGTATCTGGTCGTGGCGCTCGATGAAGACGACGCGACCTCCGGTATGCGCGCGCTGCTGAGCACCTCCGCGATTTCCGTGCTGGTGCTGTTACTGATAACCGGCGCGCTGATGCATTTTCTGGTGACGAAGCTCCTGAAACGCTTGTGGATGATCCGCGACGCGCTGGTGGCTATCAGCAGCGGCACCAACGATCTGTCGCAGCGTCTGCCGGAAAACGGACGCGACGAAGTGGCGCAGATTGCCCACGCCTTTAACGCCTTCTGCGACAAGCTCGCGGGCGTGATGGGCCAGTTGCGCGACGCCAGCGCCTCGGTGAAAGTGGCGGCCAATGAAATCGCCGCGGGCAACCAGGATCTCTCCGGGCGCACCGAACAGGCCGCCTCCAGCCTGCGCGAAACAGCTAGCGCTGTGGAAGAGATAACCGCGTCGGTGGCGAACTCCACGGATGCGGCCGCCCAGGCCAACACCCAGGCGCAGAGCGCGACGGATGCCGCCTCGCGCGGCGGCGAAGTGGTGTCGAAAGCCATTTCAACGATGCAGCTGATTGAAACCGCCTCGGCGAAGATTGGCGATATCACGAGCGTTATCGATGGCATCGCCTTCCAGACCAACATTCTGGCGCTTAACGCCTCGGTGGAAGCGGCGCGCGCAGGTGAACAGGGCCGCGGCTTCGCGGTAGTGGCAGGCGAAGTGCGAAACCTCGCCAGCCGCAGCGCTCAGGCTGCCAAAGAGATCAAGTCGCTTATCGATTCGACGACCGAAAGCGTCGCGACCGGCTCGCGCTATGTGCGCCTTGCGGGGGAATCGATGGAGGAGATTGTCAGCAGCATCGGCAATGTTTCCGGCATTATGCGTGAAATCACAGTCGCTACCAGCGAGCAGATGAAAGGCATTCAGGAGATTAACCACGCGGTTATCCAGCTTGATCAGATGGTGCAGCAGAACGCCGAGCTGGTGGTGCAGTCCGCTGCCGCCGCGGGCGCGTTGCAGAGTCAGGCGGGCGAACTTGCCCAGACGGCCGGTCATTTCCGCATTTAATCAGGCGCAGGCGCGCATTCAGACATTTTCCGCGCGCCTGTCCGCCCCTTTAACGCACAATGTGATGAATATGGCGGCGAGGCCGCCTTTTTTGATCAAAATCAGCGTTCAGCGCCTCCCTCTTTGGTGTTATTCCCGGAGTGTTTTGTGAACAGCCTCACATTCGAAGGGCTGTCCAATCGGGTTTTATCATTGACAGAGGGGTTAAAAATGGCGCGGGTAAAAGCAAGCCTGAAGTTGTTTGGCGGGGATACGGTGGTGGTGCGCTGCTCGGCGAATTGCCATATTCATTTAATGAGCGCAGGCGAGCGCTTAGCGCGTGCCGGGGCGGATATTTTAAGCGTCCAGAACCGTAACAGCGCGTATATCAGCGTGCCTTACAGCGGCGTCTGGGACGTGCTTATCGACAGCCACAGCCAGACGCTGGAACACTCCATCAGCTACGTTCCCGCCTGATGTTTTGCCCCGGCGTCAGCCGGGGTTTTTAGAAACGCTTTACGACGCTTACGCGAACCCCGGTTGAAGTTCGCCGCTTTCCCCGTCGTCGCGCGCCTGACAGGCGCGTACTTCACACGCCAGTTCATCCAGCGACGATTCGCACATCCCCAGTTTTTTCAGCTCCTGCTCCAGCGAGAAGAGATATTGCGCGTTGGTGCCAAGCGGGCCGCTGGCGCGGGCGATAAGCGGGGCGATGGTCGCAGGCCGGGTGTCCGCTTCATACAGCGGATGGCTCGGGTCCATAATAAAGACCAGCGCGTGCACGGTGCGGCCGTCGTTGAGCGTAAGCTTACACCAGCCCGGCAGATAGCAGCCGGTGATCATCTCGCGCTTCCAGAGCAGAGAGAGCTCGGTTTCCAGATCCGCCTCGGGCAGACGATACGCAACACCCGTGGTCATGCCGCCCTCTTTGAGCGCCAGCATGCGCCCTGGCTGACAGGCGCTGCCGCGCCCGGCGGTCAGCCGCAGGCAGAACGCGCGGTGCCAGCCGTTAAGCGTGGCGGCGCAGCGTTCTTCAAAAACCATTGCCGGGTTCCACATCAGGGACCCGTAACCAAAAATCCAGACCGATTCGTTTTCGGGACGACAGGCGAGCGTGGCGGCCAGTGACGCCGCTCGCTGCTCTGGCGTCCACAGTAACGATTCCTCAATGGCTCCAAAAGCCGTCTTACAGTCTGCTGTCATTAAGAAATCACGTGTTAACACCTTCCACCTCCACCACTGCTGCTTCCCTGCGATTTTAAGCGCCTTCCGGCTATTTTTATCGCTCAATCAGAAAGCAATTACGTGGTGACGATAGGGGATTAACGCGCCGCTGACAAGACCGCAGCGGCTTTTCCAACCCATAAAAAACTTATCTGTCCCCACAGCACGTGCGGGTATAAAGGCAAAGATGGAAGGGAATCAGGCGATTAACCAGGCATTACTTTTTCTTATGCCATTTGTCGTCATCGCCCTTTTCGTACTCATGTTTGACGGCCGCCCACGCAACGCGATGCGCGGTTTCTTCCCGGCTGGCGTCGCCGCGCCGGTCCTCTTCGTCTTTATATTGATCCCAGGCGCTGTTAAAGGCTTCTTTGTAGATGTCCTGCGCGTGCGCCGGCAGCACGTTACGCACGTTGTCGGGTAAATCGGTTTTTGATGAATAAGGCATAGCGGCGCTCCTCTTTTGGGTGGAAATCTAAGTGTGGATCAGGTTACCCGCGGGCGCCAGTCATTGAGTAAGACGTGCCGCTGCGTTTTGCAATGGCCTGTTTGCTCGATGAATTCTCAACATAATTGCTATTTTTATCGAATTTAACGAAAAGTTAAACGTAAGCCGTAAAAAAGCGTAAATAATCGGTCGTGACAGCGCGTTTTTTGGTACTTTTACGTACAGCACAACCCCTCACTATAATGATAATGACCTGCTTCTCTGGAGAAATAACGTGACCAAAAACAGCCATGAGGCGGTGAAAACCCGCCATAAGGAGACTTCTCTCATTTTCCCGGTCGTTGCGCTGGCGGTGCTGGCGTTCTGGGGATCGAGCCAGTCGCTGCCAGTGATTATCGGCATTAACGCGCTGGCGCTGGTGGGAATTCTCAGCAGCGCGTTTAGCGTGGTGCGCCACGCGGATGTGCTGGCGCATCGCCTTGGCGAGCCTTACGGTTCGCTGATTTTGAGCCTGTCGGTTGTGATTCTGGAAGTCAGCCTTATCTCCGCGCTGATGGCGACCGGGGACGCCGCCCCGACGCTGATGCGCGACACGCTCTATTCCATCATTATGATTGTCAGCGGCGGTCTGGTAGGCGTGGCGCTGCTACTGGGCGGGCGCAAGTTTGCGACCCAGTACGTGAATCTGTTTGGCATTAAGCAGTATCTGATAGCCCTGTTCCCGCTGGCGGTGATTGTGCTGGTGTTCCCGATGGCCCTGCCGGGCGGCAATTTCACGACCGGACAGTCGCTGCTGGTGGCGATGATTTCGGCGGCGATGTATGGCGTTTTCCTGCTGATCCAGACCAAAACGCACCAGAGTCTGTTTGTTTATGAGCATGAAGATGAGAGCGACGACGACGATCCGCATCACGGCAAACCGTCGGCGCACAGTAGCCTGTGGCACGCTGCCTGGCTGGTAGTGCATCTGATTGCGGTAATTGCCGTGACCAAGATGAACGCACACCCGCTGGAAGGGCTGCTGAGCCACCTGAACGCGCCGGTCTCGTTCACCGGCTTCCTGGTGGCGCTGTTAATCCTCTCGCCGGAAGGGCTGGGCGCGCTGAAAGCGGTGCTTAATAACCAGGTCCAGCGCGCGATGAATCTGTTTTTCGGTTCGGTGCTGGCGACGATTTCCCTGACGGTGCCGACGGTGACGATTATCGCCATCCTGACCGGCAACGATCTGCATTTCGCCCTCGGCGCGCCGGAAATGGTAGTGATGCTGGCGGCGTTGATGCTGTGCCAGATTTCCTTTTCGACCGGGCGCACGAATGTGTTGAACGGCAGCGCGCATCTGGCGCTGTTCGCGGCGTATTTGATGACGATTTTTGCGTAAAGGTGGCGGTGGGTGCGCTTCGCTTACCCACCCTACGATAAGAGGCTAAATATGTTTTCGGAGGGCGGGTAAGCCTGCGCACCCGCCTCGCCACCCCAATAAAAAACCCCGCCGGAGCGGGGTTTTCTTTTTACGACTTACGACCGGGCCGATTATTGCTCGGTGTCGAGTTCCAGGAAGCTTTTCACCAGATCGTCGATGGCTTTGATCTGCGTGAGGAACGCTTCCAGCTTCGCGAGCGGCAGCGCGGACGGGCCGTCGCATTTTGCGTTTTCCGGGTCCGGGTGCGCTTCGATAAAGAGACCGGCGATACAGGTCGCCATACCGGCGCGGGCAAGCTCCGTCACCTGGGCGCGGCGACCGCTGGACGCGGCGCCGAACGGGTCGCGGCACTGCAGCGCGTGGGTTACGTCAAAAATCACCGGGGCGTTGCCGGAGACTTTCTTCATCACGCCGAAGCCGAGCATGTCGACCACCAGGTTGTCGTAACCAAAGTTGGTGCCGCGATCGCACAGGATAACCTGCTCGTTGCCGCCCTCTTTGAATTTGTCAACGATGTTGCCGATCTGGCCAGGGCTGATGAACTGCGGTTTTTTAACGTTAATGACGGCGCCGGTTTTCGCCATCGCTTCGACGAGATCGGTCTGGCGAGCCAGGAACGCCGGCAGCTGGATAACGTCCACCACATCGGCGACCGGCTGCGCCTGCTCGGCGGTGTGCACGTCGGTGATGATTTTCACGCCAAAGGTCTGCTTCAGCTCCTGGAAGATTTTCATGCCTTCTTCCAGGCCCGGACCGCGGTAGGAGTGAATCGAGGAGCGGTTGGCTTTATCAAAAGAGGCTTTGAAGACGTAAGGAATGCCGAGCTTCTGGGTCACCGTGACGTAATGCTCGCAGATGCGCATCGCCAGATCGCGCGATTCCAGCACGTTCATCCCGCCAAACAGCACGAACGGCAAGTCGTTCGCTACGTTGATGTCGCCAATGCTAACCACTTTTTGTGTCATATTATCGCCTTTATCCTGTGTAAATCGGTACACTGCCGCCGCTTAATGCAGGGTAATCTGCTTGTGCGAAATCGAGTTAATCTGCGCCCGAATCATCTCGCTTATCGGATCTTCGGGGCACTGCTCTACAAAATAGCTTAAATCATTGAGCGCCACGTGCTCGCAGTCGAGCTGGGCGTAAATCAGCCCGCGGTCGCGGATCTCATACGGATCTTCCGGGTTAAACTCCAGCAGCGCTTCGCTGGCGCGCAGGGCGAGCTCCATCTGCCGCTCTTCCATCAGCGCGGATTTCAGCGTGTCGAGGAGCTTGCGGATCACCAGAATATGTTCGGACTCTTCGAGGTCATCCATGTACAGCTCAGCCACCGGGCTGATGTTGCCTTTGAGCCAGACTTCGAGCGTGTGTTCATCAAGCGTCTCGCCGTTAAACGGATTGATGAGCCACATTTCGCCATCCATCCAGTCGGCGCGCAGGATAAGCTGGGTCGGGAAAATCACCGGCATCAGCGGAATATCGAGGCGGTCTGCTATCCACAGCAGGATAGCGCCAAGCGAAACCGCGCTGCCCTGGCGGTTTTTCAGCACCTTATCAAGCCACAGCGCGTCAGAGAGACGATACACGCCGCGCGCATCGCTAAAGCCCCATTCGCCGTAGAAAAGCTCGAGAAGGCGTTCAAGCTGCGAGTCCTGATGCGACCCCTGAGAAATCTCTTCGCGGGCCAGGCGCACCAGGCTCTCCAGCTGGTCATAAACATCCTGCGCCGAAAAATCGTCACGGATATGCTGTGAAACCAGAATCATGCCGTCACAGAGCGGCGCGTTGTTAAACTGGAAATCGGCCAACGACTTCATATCAACCCCAATAGCGGTATTTTGGTGGTGGCGAGTTTCACGATGATGTAGAGCACCACCAGCCCAATCAGGAACGCTACCCAGCGAACCTGCTGGCTGCGCGGGCGACGCCCGAGCGCGATAAAGCCTAAAACGATGTAGATGATAACGCCAAAGAGTTTTTCAGTCAGCCACGCGCCCTGCGGGGTGAACGGATAAAAATGGGTGATGAGCACCAGCGCGACGCCGCTGCCAAGCAGCACGGTGTCGTTGACGTGCGGCACGATGCGCACCCAGCGCTTGCCCGACATCGCCGAGCCGCGGTACTGCCACCAGTAGCGCAGAATAAAGAGACTGATGGAGATAGCCACCGTCAGAAGATGTAAATGTTTTACTGCAAAGTAAGCGGCCATGCTGCCCTACTCCTGTGTGTTGCGATATTGTCCCAGCGTCAGACGCTCGTTGCCGCCGTAGTCGCGGCAGGTTTCAACGCCGTGATAGCCCGCGCGCGTGAAAAGCTCACGCACCGACCCGCCCTGTCGCCAGCCATGTTCTACCAGTAACCACCCGTCGTTTTCAAGAAAACGGCGCGCCCCGGTAATGATGGCGTCGAGGTCGGCAAGCCCTGCGTCTGGCGCCACCAGCGCGCTTTTCGGTTCGAACCTCACGTCGCCCTGCGTCAGATGAGGATCGTCGCCGTCGATGTACGGAGGATTGCTGACAATAAGGGAAAAACGCGCGTCCGTCAGTGCGCTGAACCAGTGACTTTGCAAAACAGTGACGTTGTCGATGCCAAGGCGCTGCGCGTTGCGTCTGGCAAGCGCAACGGCCTCGGGGATAACCTCCAGCGCCGTCACCTGACAGTCGGGCCGCTCGCAGGCGAGCGCCAGCGCAATCGCGCCGGTGCCGGTGCCAAGGTCGAGAATACGGCACGGCGCGGCGGGCAGACGCGCCAGCGCCTGCTCCACCAGACATTCGGTATCGGGACGGGGGATAAGCGTGGCCGCAGAGACCTCGAGCGGCAACGACCAGAATTCACGCTGGCCGGTCAGATACGCCACCGGCTCGCCCTGGACGCGGCGCGCCAGGAGGGCATCGAGCCGTGTGAGCTCATCGTCAGCGAGCGAGGTTTCGCCAAAGGCGAGGATAAACGTGCGCGTCCTGCCGGTTACAAAACCCAGCAGGATTTCCGCGTCGCGGCGCGGCGATTCGCTGTCACTGAGGCGGTGGATGGCCTGTTTCAGCCACTGCTGATACTCCATCACTCCTGCTCGGCCAGCGCCGCCAGCTGATCCGCCTGATGTTCCTGGATAATCGGCTCAATGAGCGCGTCCAGCTTGCCTTCCATCACCTCGTCAAGACGGTAGAGCGTCAGGTTGATGCGGTGATCGGTCACGCGGCCCTGCGGGAAGTTGTACGTGCGGTTGCGGTCCGAGCGATCGCCGCTGCCCAGCAGGTTGCGACGCGTCGAGGCTTCCGCCTGCTGGCGTTTCGCCGTTTCGGCGGCGTGGATGCGCGCGCCGAGCACCGCCAGCGCTTTGGCTTTGTTTTTGTGTTGCGAGCGTTCGTCCTGGCACTCCACCACAATGCCGGTCGGCAGGTGGGTAATGCGGATAGCCGAATCGGTGGTGTTAACGTGCTGACCGCCCGCGCCGGATGAGCGGAAGGTATCGATACGCAGATCCGCCGGGTTGATATCCGGCAGCTCCGCTTCCGGCAGCTCCGGCATCACCGCCACGGTGCACGCGGAGGTGTGAATACGGCCCTGAGATTCGGTGGCCGGTACGCGCTGTACGCGATGACCGCCGGACTCAAACTTGAGTCGTCCGTAGACGCCCTCGCCGCTGATTTTAGCGATCACTTCTTTGTAGCCGCCATGCTCGCCATCGCTGGCGCTCATGATCTCCACACGCCAGCGACGCGATTCCGCGTAGCGGCTGTACATGCGAAAGAGATCGCCTGCGAACAGCGCGGCTTCATCGCCGCCGGTACCCGCACGCACCTCAACAAAGGCGTTGCGCTCGTCGTCCGGATCTTTGGGCAGCAGCAGCAGCTGAAGCTCCTGCTCCAGCGCTTCGCTTTTGGTTTTAGCTTCCAGCAGCTCATCCTGCGCCATATCGCGCATTTCCGGGTCGCTTAACAGCAGACGCGCGGTTTCCATGTCTTCCTGCACCTGGCGCCATTCAAGGAAACAGCGCGAAACGTCGCTCAGCTGGGCATATTCGCGCGACAGAGCGCGAAAACGCTCCTGATCGGCGAGCGTACCCGCATCGCCCAGCAGAGCCTGAACTTCTTCATGACGCTCCTGCAAGGCTTCCAGTTTGGCAACGATAGAAGGCTTCATAGGCGGTAGATCACCCTGTAATTAGAATTGTGTTGTGCTACTCCAGCCCGAGGCTGTTGCGCAGAATATGCAGGCGTTCATCATCCCCGTCACGGGCAGCCTGCTGAAGAGATTTGGTTGGGGTGTGGATCAGGCGATTGGTCAGCCGGCGCGCCAGATCCTGCATAATGGCTTCGGCGTCGCCACCGGCGCGCAGCGAGGCCAGCGCCTTGCTGGTGAGCTCTTCGCGCACCTGGTCGGCCTGCGCGCGGTATTCACGGATGGTCTCGCTGACGCTCTGGGCGCGCAGCCAGGCCATAAATTCGTGGGCTTCCTGCTCGACGATAGACTCCGCCTGCACCGCCGCCGCTTTACGCTGCGCCATATTGTGCTGGATGATGCTCTGGAGATCGTCGACGCTGTAGAGATAGGCGTTGGCGAGTTTGCCGACTTCCGGCTCGACGTCGCGCGGCACCGCAATATCCACCAGCAGCATCGGCTGGTTGCGGCGCGCCTTCAGCGCGCGCTCCATCATCCCTTTACCGATAATCGGCAGCGGGCTCGCGGTAGAGCTGATAATAATATCCGCGTCTTTTAAACGCTCGTCGATATCGCCAAGCCCGATGACTTCCGCGCCGACTTCATCCGCCAGGCGCTGAGCGCGCTCGCGGGTGCGGTTGGCGATGATCATCTTCTGGACGTTGTGCTCGCGCAGGTGACGCGCCGCCAGCTCGATGGTTTCACCGGCGCCGACCAGCATCACGGTAACTGTCGAGAGCGATTCGAAAATCTGGCGCGCCAGCGTACAGGCGGCGAACGCGACCGAAACGGCGCTCGCGCCGATGTCGGTTTCGGTACGCACGCGTTTAGCCACCGAGAAGGATTTCTGGAACATGCGCTCCAGTTCGCTGGCGTTAGCATGGCCGCGACCGGAATCGGCGAAGGCTTTTTTCACCTGACCTAAAATCTGCGGCTCGCCGAGCACCAGCGAATCCAGCCCGCTGGCGACGCGCATCAGATGGCTGACCGCGTCGTTATCGTGGTGCCAGTAGAGGCTGTCGCGCACTTCCGCTTCATCAAGCTTGTGGTAGTCGCACAGCCAGCGGACCAGTTTATCGTGCAGGTTGTCCTGCTCTTCAACGCTCAGATAAAGCTCCGTGCGGTTGCACGTCGAGAGCACCACACCGCCCTGCACCATCGGCTGCGACAGCAGGCTTTCCAGCGCCTGGTCGAGCGAATCCGGCGAAAACGTCACGCGTTCTCGCAGCGAAACAGGAGCCGTTTTGTGGTTGATGCCGAGAGCTAACAGAGTCATGGAGCGGGAATAGTACCAGCGTTGATAAGGTTTGCTGTGCGCATCATACAGGATGCGTAAGGTCAATAAAAGAGAACCGCCTCTTTTGGAGTAATAGACAGATTCATGATTTAAGACAACTTGACCATAGACGCCCTTAGCCCCGGACGCTAGCATGAAGGGTTATAACCTCAATCAACATCAAGGATTTGTTCCTGTTATGGCGATTTCTTCTGTGCGTTTTTGGTCTCTCGCCCCGCTGGCGAGCCTGGTGCTGACCGCCTGCGTCAGTAATGCCCCGCAAGGCCCTGGCAAAAGCCCCGACTCCCCCCAGTGGCGACAGCATCAGGAGCAGGTGAAAAACCTGGCCCAGTTCCAGACCCGCGGCGCCTTCGCCTATCTTTCCGACCAGCAGAAAGTCTACGCGCGCTTCTTCTGGCAGCAGACCGGCAAAGAAAACTATCGTCTGCTGCTCACCAACCCGCTCGGCAGCACCGAGCTTGAGCTGAACGCGAAGCCGGGCGCGGTGGAACTGGTGGACAACAAAGGCCAGCACTATCAGGCGACGGACGCCGAAGAGATGATTGGCAAGCTGACCGGCATGCCGATTCCGCTCAATAGCCTGCGCCAGTGGATTGTCGGCCTGCCGGGCGAGGCGACCGACTACTCGCTTGATGACCAGTACCGCCTGCGTGAAGTGAACTACACCCAGAACGGCAAAACCTGGAAAGTGGTTTATGGCGGCTACGACACCAAAACCCAGCCGGCGATGCCGTCGAACCTGGAGCTGCGCGAAGGCGATCAGCGCATCAAGCTGAAAATGGATAACTGGATTGTTAAATAATGACCCGTTGGCCCTCTCCGGCGAAGCTTAATCTTTTCCTGTATATCACGGGCCGTCGTGAGGACGGCTACCATAATCTGCAAACGCTGTTTCAGTTTCTCGATTATGGCGACACGGTGCTGATCGCGCCGCGCGGCGACGGGCAGTTGCGCCTCGTGACGCCCGTCGAAGGTGTGGCGCAAGAAGACAATTTAATTATGCGCGCCGCGCGGCTGCTGATGGAAACGGCCCGCGAAGCCGGACGACTGCCGCCCGGGGCGGGCGCAGATCTCGGCGTTGAGAAACGTCTGCCGATGGGCGGCGGGCTTGGCGGCGGTTCGTCAAATGCCGCGACCGTGCTGGTGGCGCTGAATCATCTCTGGCAGACCGGGCTTAGCGAAGACGCGCTGGCCGCGCTTGGCGTGCGCCTCGGCGCCGACGTGCCGGTTTTCGTGCGGGGTCGCGCGGCGTTCGCCGAAGGCGTTGGCGAGCAGCTCACACCGGCCTCGCCACCGGAAAAATGGTATCTGGTGGCGCACCCTGGCGTGAGCATTCCGACGCCGGTGATTTTTACCGATCCGGAGCTGACGCGCGATACGCCCGTCCGGTCAATGGAAACGTTGCTGAAATGTGAATTTCGCAACGATTGCGAGCAGATCGCAAGAAAACGTTTTCGTGAGGTTGATGCCGCGCTTTCCTGGCTGTTAGAATACGCGCCGTCGCGCCTGACCGGCACCGGAGCTTGTGTGTTTGCTGAATTTGACACCGAATCCGAGGCCCGCCGGGTGCTTGAGAAAGCCCCGGAATGGCTGAAGGGTTTTGTTGCGCGAGGCGTCAACCACTCTGCGTTACAGCAAGCCATCGCCGGGCAAACTGAGTTTTGGTGACAACGTCACCCCTGTTCCAGACGTTGCGCCATGCTCTTTAAATACACCGCCTGGATGGCGAACCTGCTTCCTGTCGCGTTTTGCGGCGCCGCCATCCACCACTGGACGCATGCCTGAGGTTCTTCTCGTGCCTGATATGAAGCTTTTTGCTGGTAACGCCACCCCGGAACTAGCACAACGTATTGCCAACCGCCTGTACACTTCCCTCGGCGACGCTGCTGTCGGTCGCTTTAGCGACGGCGAAGTCAGCGTACAAATCAATGAAAATGTACGCGGTGGTGATATTTTCATCATCCAGTCCACTTGTGCCCCCACCAACGACAACCTGATGGAACTGGTTGTTATGGTCGACGCCCTGCGCCGCGCTTCCGCAGGTCGTATTACCGCCGTTATCCCTTACTTTGGCTATGCCCGTCAGGACCGTCGCGTGCGTTCCGCGCGTGTGCCTATCACCGCGAAAGTGGTGGCGGATTTCCTGTCAAGCGTTGGGGTTGACCGCGTACTCACTGTGGACCTGCACGCAGAACAGATTCAGGGCTTCTTCGATGTGCCGGTAGATAACGTATTCGGCAGCCCGATTCTGCTGGAAGATATGCTGCAGCAGAACCTGGATAACCCGATTGTGGTTTCTCCGGACATCGGCGGCGTGGTGCGCGCCCGCGCCATCGCGAAACTGCTCAACGATACCGACATGGCGATCATCGACAAGCGCCGTCCGCGCGCCAACGTTTCTCAGGTGATGCACATCATCGGTGACGTGGCAGGCCGTGACTGCGTACTGGTTGACGACATGATCGACACCGGCGGCACCCTGTGCAAAGCAGCGGAAGCGCTGAAAGAGCGCGGCGCGAAACGCGTTTTCGCCTACGCCACCCACCCGATCTTCTCCGGCAACGCGCTTAACAACCTGCGTAACTCGGTGATCGATGAAGTGGTCGTCTGCGATACCATCCCGCTGGCGGAAGAGATCAAGGCGCTGCCGAACGTGCGCACCCTGACCCTCTCCGGTATGCTGGCCGAAGCGATTCGTCGTATCAGCAACGAAGAATCTATCTCCGCCATGTTCGAACATTAATCGGACTGTGCTTAAAAACCCGCTACGGCGGGTTTTTTTATTCCGTTATTTTATTTGTATGATTTATCAATCCATCATCATATATTGGTTTAGATGATGGGCTCATGGACGCCGTATCGTGAACACACAGTATCTCTCGCAAATTCTTCCTTTCCGCGCGCTGGTGGAGGCCTGCTGGCGTGAAAAATATACGCTCTCCAGGTTAAGCCGCGATCTGCTGGCGGGCATTACCGTCGGGATCATCGCCATTCCGCTCGCGATGGCGCTGGCTATCGGCAGCGGCGTGCCGCCGCAGTACGGGCTTTACACCTCCGCCATCGCCGGGATCGTGATTGCGCTGAGCGGCGGCTCGCGCTACAGCGTCTCCGGGCCCACCGCCGCGTTTGTGGTGATCCTCTATCCTGTCGCCCAGCAGTTCGGGCTCTCGGGTCTGCTGGTAGCGACTCTGATGTCCGGCGTGTTTCTGGTGCTGTTCGGCCTCGCGCGCTTCGGGCGGCTGATTGAATACATCCCGCTGCCGGTGACGCTCGGCTTTACCTCCGGTATCGGCATCACCATCGCCACCATGCAGATTAAAGATTTCTTCGGGCTTGAGATGGCGCACGTGCCGGAACACTATCTGCCGAAAGTAGCGGCGCTGGCGATGGCGCTGCCGGGCGTGAACCCCGGCGACGCGGCGACGGGTATTGTGACGCTGGCCGTGCTTATCCTCTGGCCGCGTCTCGGCATCCGGCTGCCGGGGCATCTGCCCGCGCTGCTGGCGGGCTGTGCGGTGATGGGTATCGTGCACCTGCTCGGCGGCAACGTCGCCACCATCGGCTCGCGCTTTCACTATCTTCTGGCGGACGGCACCCAGGGCAGCGGCATTCCGCCGCTCCTGCCGCAGCTGGTGCTGCCGTGGGATCTGCCGGGCTCAGGCTTTACGCTGAGCCTCGATTCCCTGCGCGCGCTGCTGCCCGCAGCCTTTTCGATGGCGATGCTCGGGGCTATCGAATCCTTGCTCTGCGCGGTGGTGCTGGATGGTATGACCGGCACGCGCCATAACGCCAACAGCGAGCTTATCGGCCAGGGGCTCGGCAACCTGGTGGCGCCGTTCTTTGGCGGCATTACCGCCACTGCCGCTATCGCCCGCTCGGCAGCCAACGTGCGCGCAGGCGCCACCTCGCCCGTCGCCGCCGTTTTCCATGCGCTGCTGGTGTTGCTGGCCCTGCTGGCGCTGGCGCCGCTGCTCTCCTGGCTGCCGCTCTCGGCAATGGCTGCGCTGCTGCTGATGGTGGCGTGGAACATGAGCGAGGCGCATAAGGTTATCGGCCTGCTGCGCCGCGCGCCGCAGGATGACATCATCGTGATGCTGCTGTGTATGTCGCTGACCGTGCTGTTTGACATGGTCATCGCCATCAGCGTCGGCGTGGTGCTGGCGTCGCTGCTCTTTATGCGCCGGGTGGCGCGGATGACGCGGCTTGCGCCGCTTAACGTTAGCGTGCCGGAGGATGTGCTGGCGGTGCGGGTAACCGGGCCGCTGTTTTTCGCCGCGGCGGAAGGCGTCTTCACGCCGCTGCTGGCGCAGGCGGCGGGCAAACGGGTAATCGTGATGCAGTGGGACGCGGTGCCAGTGCTCGATGCAGGCGGTCTTGACGCCTTACAGCGCTTTATTGAACGTCTGCCGGAAGGCTGCGAGCTGCGCCTGTGTCATCTTGAATTCCAGCCGCTGCGCACGCTGGCGCGCGCAGGCGTACAGCCCATCCCTGGGCGTCTCGCGTTCTTCCCGGACAGCCACGCGGCCTTAGCCGCGCACTAAGTTAACGCGCAGGCGCAGCCCCCGGCGCCTGCATCATTGCGCTGATTGCCTGTCTCAGCCAGTCGAGAACCTCCGGCGTCATCCAGGTGCCTTTCGAGAGATGCGGTTCGCGCATCATCGCCTCGCGAAACTTCTGCTGCGTCTGCGGGTTATCGCTGGCGAACGACGCAAACAGCGTCAGCCAGTGCGCTGCAAGCCCGCGCGCCTCTTCGCTTTCAGGATCCAGCTGCGCCGCCACCGCCGCGTGCAGTTTCGCCACCAGCGGCGGCCACTCCATCATGCGATCGAAATAGTGCGCGCGGGTAAAGGCAAACTCCTCAGGCGTGAGATAACGCTGGTAAATCGCCAGTTTGCTCTCGGCGAACGCCTGCGTTATCCAGTCGATCATCGCAGGCGTGATGCCGGTCTGGTCGCGCATCGTGGGCTCGGCGGCGTGCATTTCATTAAGGCGCGTGAGAAACGCCGGGTTGCCGGCGGTATCGCGCTCCAGCGTTTCCATCCAGCGCGTGGCGAGCGCCTGCGCAGCCGGGTCGGTTACCGGCACGCCTTTATGCACGGCCTCCTTCACCTCCCCGACCAGCGCGACCCACTGCGCCTCGCGATCGGCGTTCTGCTGCGCGAACGGCAGCTGTTTCAGTTCGTCCGGTGAAAACCATTTCTCATACATCGTCATTAACTCCAGTGTTTTAAGCCACTCCTGAAGATCCGGCTCGTCACCTGCCAGAAGCCCCTCACGCAGCGCCACCAGCCGGTCGCGCAGCGTCGCGGTGCGTTTGAGCTGCGCATTAAGCATGGCGATTTGCGTTTCGATGACTTCCGGCAGCGTCACGCTGCCGCTCTCCAGGCACTCCCGCACCTGCGCCAGACTAAGCCCCATCCGCGTTAACGCCTGAATATGATGCAGGCGCTGAATGTCGTCGCGGTTATAGAGCCGGTAGCCGGCGGCGGTACGGCCGGAGGGAATGAGCAGCCCGAGGCTTTCATAGTGGTGCAGCGTGCGAACCGTCAGTCCGCATCGTTTCGCGAGTTCACCCACCTGTAGCAACATAAAGCCCTCTCCTCTTCCCTTGCGAGGCCCACTGTGCGACCTGACGTAACGTAAGGGTCAAGAGACTACCATAAAAAAAGCCCCCGACCGGCGGGAGCTCTTTTCACAGCATGGAACCATTAACTGGAGTGATGGTTGCGCTTACAGCGTTTGTCATAGTGGCGCACCCACCAGTAGCGGTCGCACACCTGTTCATGACCGCCGATACGGGCGCCCGCAAGCCAGAGCACGGCACCGACAAAGATGCTGAAAATGGCCCCGTGCGCGAAAAACTGCGGCAGATTCAGCTGCGGCAACTGATTGAGAATCGAGTAACCGACCCCGACGACCATGACGACTAACCCCAGCCCCATCAGAAAATTGCCGAGCAACGACGCGTTTTTGCGTTTCATAGTTACCTCCGGAATGTTGGGCGGGAAAGTATCCCTGCGATTTATGTGTAAAGTATAGGCAACACTTATCGCTGGCGGTTGCGCCGGGGATCACATTTATGAACATTCTACGAACGAAACTTTACAAATAAGCCAATGAATTGAATGAAAATCTAATGATTCATTGCAGTGATTATTGATTTTCCCGCCGGGCGGCGTCGCGGTTTTGTGATCTGCGCGCCGTCACAGTAAACTACGCCGCAAACAGAGGTTTTCAGGAACAATAACGTGACGATTAAACTGATTGTGGGCCTTGCCAACCCCGGCGCGGAATATGCCGCCACTCGCCATAATGCAGGGGCATGGTATGTGGATTTGCTGGCGGATCGCTTTCGCGCGCCGCTGAAAGAAGAAGCCAAATTTTTTGGTTATACCTCGCGCATTAATATCAACGGCAATGACGTGCGCCTGCTGGTGCCCACCACTTTTATGAACCTGAGCGGCAAAGCCGTGGCGGCGCTCGCCACCTTTTACCGCATCGCGCCGGATGAGATCCTGGTCGCGCATGATGAGCTGGACCTCCCGCCCGGCGTGGCGAAATTCAAGCTCGGCGGCGGCCACGGCGGCCATAACGGCCTGAAAGATATCATCAGCAAGCTTGGCAATAACCCGAACTTTCATCGTTTACGCCTCGGCATTGGCCATCCGGGCGATAAAAATAAAGTTGTCGGTTTTGTGCTCGGCAAACCGCCGACAAGCGAGCAAAAGCTGATAGACGAGGCCGTTGACGAAGCGGCGCGCTGCACCGAAATCTGGCTTCAGGATGGCTTAACCAAAGCCACCAACCGCCTGCACAGTTTCAAAGCGCAATAACCGGCGCAGCGGCGCGCTGGGGGGTGATTTCTCCCCCGTTGCGCGCCTGTTACGTGTATAATAGCCAAATAACATCATTTCTCATCATCGGGTTATTTCTAACCCTCTGATAAATCAGCAATTAAGGTAATGTAAAACATGGGATTCAAATGCGGTATCGTCGGCTTGCCGAACGTCGGTAAATCCACTCTGTTCAATGCGCTGACCAAAGCAGGTATTGAGGCGGCGAACTTCCCGTTCTGTACCATTGAGCCGAACACCGGCGTCGTGCCTATGCCCGATCCGCGTCTGGACAAAATCGCCGAGATCGTCAAGCCGCAGCGCATTCTGCCGACCACGATGGAATTCGTGGACATCGCGGGCCTGGTGAAAGGCGCGTCGAAAGGCGAAGGTCTGGGCAACCAGTTCCTGACCAACATCCGTGAAACCGAAGCTATCGGCCACGTGGTGCGCTGCTTTGAAAACGACAACATTATCCACGTCGCGGGCAAAGTAAACCCGGCGGAAGATATCGACACCATCAATACCGAGCTGGCGCTTTCTGACCTCGACGCCTGCGAGCGTGCGATTCACCGTATCTCCAAGAAAGCCAAAGGCGGCGACAAAGACGCCAAAGCCGAGCTGGCCGTACTGGAAAAATGTCTGCCGCAGCTTGAAAACGCCGGTATGCTGCGCGCGCTGGATCTGAGCAAAGAAGAGAAAGAGCTCATCAAATACCTGAGCTTCCTGACGCTTAAGCCGACCATGTACATCGCGAACGTCAACGAAGACGGTTTTGAGAACAACCCGTTCCTCGATCAGGTCCGCGAAATCGCCGAGAAAGAAGGCTCTGTCGTGGTGCCGGTGTGCGCGGCGGTGGAATCCGATATCGCTGAGCTCGACGATGAAGAGCGCGATGAATTCATGCAGGAGCTGGGCCTTGAAGAGCCGGGCCTCAACCGCGTCATCCGCGCCGGTTACGCCCTGCTGAACCTGCAAACTTACTTCACCGCGGGCGTGAAAGAAGTGCGTGCGTGGACCATCCCGGTTGGCGCGACCGCGCCGCAGGCAGCCGGTAAAATCCACACCGACTTCGAAAAAGGCTTTATCCGCGCGCAGACCATCGCCTATGACGATTTCATCACCTATAAAGGCGAACAGGGCGCGAAAGAAGCGGGCAAAATGCGCGCGGAAGGGAAAGAGTACATCGTGAAAGACGGTGACATTATGAACTTCCTGTTCAACGTCTGAATAAGTTTTGCTGTCTCATGAGGTGTCAGAACCTCTCATGAAACTCACAAAACCCTCTAAAATCCACGCGCTTGCGTGGATTTTTTTATTCCAGATTGTCTTAGGCTACCTCATGAAAAAGCACATCAAAAAATACCGTTAAAATAATCCACTATGAAATTTGGGCTCTTTGCCTGCCCCGTGTGATCTCTCACCTTCTTTAGCTGAAATTAAGCGTTGATTTGCCATGAATTTGCTAAGCATGATTGGTTATAAGCCATGCGTTTTCATTGTTAGACAGGGGGAAGGACGACTCTTATCTTTGTCATGATTTGTAAATCTGACGCAATTATTTGATGAGGCAGCCATTTTGTCCAGCTTACTGACCCGCTTAAAAACCAAACCCACGCGCTTTACCCTTGCCCTCAACATTGCCCTGCTCAGCAGCGTGGTGGTTTTCTCTTGCGCATCGTTTGCCGATGAAACCTTAAAAGAAGGGATTACGCCCGCGACGGACGTAAGCCAGATCCCGGCGGCAGCCAAGCTGCGTAAAGACACTGTGGTGGCAGGCATTTCTGAACCGCAGGGTATTTTTAACCCCTATTTCTTTGTCAACGGCTGGGACGAAAACGTCACCAATGTCATTTTCTCACGCCTCATCGACTGGGACAGCCACGGTAAACTGGTGCCGGGCCTGGCGGAAAGCTGGAGCGTCAGCCCGGACAACAAGGTCTATACCATTAAGCTGCGCCCGAACCTGACTTTCAGCGACGGCTCGCCGCTGACCGCTGAAGACGTGGCGTTTACCCTGACCGTGCTGTATGACCCGAAATACGATGGCGATACCGATATCACCCTCGCCAATATTGCGGGCGGCGCGGAGTATAAAGCCGGGAAAGCCGATAGCGTCAGCGGCCTGAAAGTGATCGACCCGCTGACCTTACAGGTCACCACCACGCAGCCAGGCGCGACAACACTTGCGAAAATTGGCGGCCCGGTGCTGTCCAAAGCGTATTACGGTAAAGGGTATCAGCGCGGCAACCTCGATTACCTGCGCACGCTGCACGGCAAACCGCTCGGCAACGGGCCGTATGTCTATGAGAAATACATTCCGGGCCAGGAGATTCGTTTCCACGCCAACACCCATTTCTACCGTGGCACACCGCCGACGCCACGCTTTATCTACCGCGTAACCAACCCGTCCACCAACTTCCAGTTGTTCCAGACCGGCGAAACCGATTATGACGCGTTCACTTCGCGCCCGGATGATATCGAACAACTGAAAATGCTGGGCTTCGCCAATATCAACCTGTTCGGCTCCAGCGACTACAGCAAAGTGGAATTTAACGTGCGTCGCCCGGCGTTACAGGACGTGAAAGTGCGCCAGGCGCTGATTTACGGCCTCGACCGCCAGAAACTGATTGATGTGGTTTATCAGGGCTACGGCAAAGTGGCGATTGAACCTATCGCCCCGATTTCATGGGCGTATAACACTGACGGCGTGAACCCATACAAATTCGACCCGGCGCAGGCGAAGAAATTGCTCGATGAAGCGGGCTGGAAACCGGGGCCGGACGGCATCCGCGTGAAAGACGGTAAGCGCCTGGAGCTGACGCTGCTGGTGAGCAAGAAAGTGCTGAACGATGCGCTGATCCCCATCGCCAAAGAGAACTGGCAGCAGATTGGCGTGCTGCTGAAACCGCAGGTGGTGGATTTCAACGCCCTGAT
>Ga0157365_10000300_pt1 | contig 22410 bp, 16 predicted proteins | sample AttsexASBM3_FD_111478 | JGI IMG/M metagenome (GOLD analysis project Ga0157365, IMG submission 111478) | Fungus gardens microbial communities from leaf cutter ant in Ribeirão Preto, State of São Paulo, Brazil - Atta sexdens ASBM3 | ecosystem: Host-associated > Fungi > Mycelium > Unclassified ... | reverse complement strand
GCCGACCTGTTCTATACGCCGGACCCGTCCATGTTCGACGTGATGGAAAAATACGGCATCCTGGGCGTGGAAATGGAAGCGGCGGGCATCTACGGCGTGGCGGCGGAATTTGGCGCGAAAGCGCTGACCATCTGCACCGTGTCCGACCATATCCGTACCCACGAGCAGACCACCGCGGCAGAGCGTCAGACCACGTTTAACGACATGATCAAAATCGCGCTGGAATCCGTGCTGCTGGGCGATAAAGAGTAAGTTTCGCTGGCATCAGGTGAAAAGAAAAGGGCGCTGCGGCGCTCTTTTTTATTGGCCGTGGTGGGCGGCTTTAAAGGCCAAAAAAAACGGCGGGTAAAGGGTGATGTTTTTGTAGGGCGGGTAAGCGCAGCGCACCCGCCATGCAGGCAAAGGTTCTGTAGGGCAGATAAGCGCAGCGCACCCGTTAACTCAACGTACCGCCTGCGCCATCCACGCGCCCACTTCGCGAAGCTCCGCCGCCTGCGCCGGAAATTCTGCGGCTAACGCCTCGCAGGTGTGCTGCAACGCGTCGGCCTGATACACGCAGCCCGACAACCGGCTCGCCAGCGCCTCCAGCGGCGCGGGGTTAAGGCTGTCGGTAAACAGCTGCGTGCGGGTGATATGCCCTTTTTCCACATCAAAATGCAGCTCCACGCCGCCCCAGACAAAACGCTCGTCCAGCTGATGCGTAAAGGCGGGCGCCTGGCCGAAATTCCACTCCCAGCTGCTCTGACGGGCGAACGTTTGCGCAAATCCAGGCAAATCCGGGAACGCGTCGGGTGAAATTACCTCGGCGGGCACATGCTCGCCGTAATAGGCGAAAAACGCGTCCATCACCGCCTCGCACACCTGGGCGTGCGTGATGCCCGGCCTGAGATCGTTAAGGTTGGCGACTCGCCCGCGCACGGAAGTGATCCCCTTCGCCTGGAGCTTTTTCTTATCGGGGTTCAGATAATTCGCCAGGCGGCTTAAATCGGCGTTCAGCAGCAGCGTGCCGTGGTGGAAGCCGCGATCCATCGTCTCGCGGTAGGCGGAGCCGGAAATTTTGCGCGGCCCTTCGGCGGTCTCCACCACTAAATCGTTGCGCCCGGAGGCTGACGCCTGCACGCCAAGCTGCGCCAGCGCGTTAATCACAATCGTTGTGGAGACGCTTTTGTCATACTCTGGCTTGCCCGCCATAAAGGTGAAACAGGTGTTGCCGAGATCGTGGAACACCGCGCCGCCGCCGCTGCTGCGCCGGGCCAGACGCACATTATCTTCCTCCATGCGGCGGGTGTTGCACTCTTTCCACGGGTTCTGCGCCCGGCCAATCACGACGGTGTCGGCGTTGCGCCAGAGAAACAGCACGCGCTGGGTGGCGGGCATCTGGCGGAAGATGCACTCTTCCACCGCCAGGTTAAACCAGGGATCGTAAGAATCGGAAATAAGCAGGCGTAGAGAGGACACGGGCGTTTTCCCTTAAGCATTGAAGAACGCCCATTATATCACGCGGCGTCAGGCGCGTTTGTCGTCCGCAGGCGCGTCGGGCTCGCTCTCTTCTTCGGGCACCGATTTGCTGGCGGTCAGCAGGAATGGCGACTGCTGCCAGCGGGTGCGTTTGCCCTGCAGGAGCGTGCGCGTCAGCACAATGCCGATGGCGAGCGCCAGCAGCATCATCAGGCGCAGAATATTGGTGGTGTTATCGACCTGGCGCGCTTCGGTCGGCAGGCTGTGCGTGTCGAGCGTCAAACGCAGGTAACCGATGGGCCCGCTTTTGTCCTGCACCGGCTGAACGATCTGCTCGTTAAAGTAGCTGCCCGCCTTTTTCCCGTCGAGCGCCAGCCGGTCGCGCACGTTGACGCTCTCACCGGCGCGCGCGATAAGCTCGCCCTGCTGGTCATAGACGCTGGCGTCGAGAACGCGGCTCTCTTCCGTCAGCTGGCGCAGAAGCGCGCCTACGCGCTTTTCATCCGGGTTTTCGCCTTTGATCAGCGGCACGAGGCTGTAGCTCACCTGACGGGCCAGCGTGCGGGCGAGCTCTTCCATCTGGATATTGCGGGACTGCTGATGGCTCTGGCTGAACCACGACGCGCCCTGCATCAGCGCCACCAGCAGCGCCAGACAGATGAGTACAATCACTGCGCGATGCAGCCGAAATTTGAGTTTTGCCCGGGCCATAGAGTACCTGCTTAAATTTTGAAGCTTAATGTTGCCAGAAGCGCCGCAGACAAGGTAGCCTCATGCGTTGTTTTGTCCCGCCCCGATACTATTTACAGGAGCCTGAATGCCGAACAGTCTTACCTGGTGCGACCTGCCGAATGAGGTTTCTCTCTGGCCTGGATTGCCCCTTTCTTTAAGCGGTGACGAAGTGATGCCGCTGGATTATCACGCCGGTCAAAGCGGCTGGCTCCTGTACGGACGGGGTTTAAATAAGCAAAGTCTGACCCAATATCAGCATAAGCTCGGCGCGGCGATGGTTATCGTCAACGCGTGGTGCGTGGAAGATTATCAGGTGATCCGTCTCGCGGGCTCGCTGACGCCGCGCGCGACGCGTCTGGCGCATGATTCCGGCCTCGATGTCGCGCCGCTCGGTAAAATCCCGCATCTGAAAACGCCCGGCCTGCTGGTGATGGATATGGATTCCACGGCTATCCAGATCGAATGCATTGATGAAATCGCGAAGCTTGCCGGAACCGGCGACGAAGTGGCGGAAGTGACCGAGCGCGCCATGCGCGGCGAGCTGGATTTCACCGCCAGCCTGAAAGCGCGCGTCGGCACGCTGAAAGGCGCGGATGCCGACATCCTGCGCCAGGTGCGCGACGTGCTGCCGCTGATGCCGGGCCTGACCTCGCTGGTGTTGAAACTGCATGCGCTGGGCTGGAAGGTGGCTATCGCCTCCGGCGGTTTTACTTACTTCGCGCAATATCTGCAGGACAAACTCCACCTGGACGATGTGGTCGCCAATGAACTGGCGGTGGAAAACGGTCGGCTGACCGGCGACGTCACCGGGCAGATTGTTGACGCCCGCTTCAAGGCGCAAACCTTACAGCGTCTCGCTGAAAAATACGCGATCCCGACAGGCCAGACCGTGGCGATTGGCGACGGTGCCAACGACCTGCCGATGATCCAGACCGCGGGGCTGGGCATTGCCTACCACGCCAAACCGAAAGTGAATGAAAAGACGGAAATCACAATCCGTCACGCTGACCTGATGGGGGTTTTCTGTATCCTCTCCGGCAGCCTGAATCCGAAATAAAGAGGTAAAAGGTGGCGAAAGCTCCAAAACGCGCATTTGTCTGTAACGAGTGTGGTGCGGATTATCCGCGCTGGCAGGGGCAGTGCAGCGCCTGTCATGCCTGGAATACCATCACCGAGGTGCGTCTCGCCGCCTCGCCGCAAGCGGCGCGCAATGAACGGCTCGCCGGCTATGCGGGCAGCGCGGGCGTCTCTAAAGTGCAAAAGCTTTCTGAGATTAGCCTTGAGGCGCTGCCGCGCTTCTCGACCGGTTTTAAAGAATTCGACCGCGTGCTCGGCGGCGGCGTGGTGCCGGGCAGCGCCATTCTGATTGGCGGCAACCCGGGCGCCGGGAAATCGACGCTGCTGCTGCAAACGCTCTGCAAGCTCGGCGAGCAGATGAAAACGCTCTACGTCACCGGCGAGGAGTCGCTGCAACAGGTGGCGATGCGCGCGCACCGTCTGGGCCTGCCGACCACTAATCTCAACATGCTCTCGGAAACCAGCATCGAGCAGATCTGCCTTATCGCCGAAGAAGAGCAGCCGAAGCTGATGGTTATCGACTCCATTCAGGTGATGCACATGGCGGATGTTCAGTCGTCGCCGGGCAGCGTCGCGCAGGTGCGTGAAACCGCCGCTTACCTGACGCGCTTCGCCAAAACGCGCGGCGTGGCGATTGTCATGGTCGGTCATGTGACCAAAGACGGCTCGCTGGCGGGTCCGAAAGTGCTCGAACACTGCATCGACTGTTCGGTGCTGCTCGATGGCGATGCCGATTCGCGTTTTCGCACGCTGCGCAGCCATAAAAACCGCTTCGGCGCGGTGAATGAACTGGGCGTTTTCGCGATGACGGAACAGGGGCTGCGCGAAGTCAGCAACCCGTCGGCGATTTTCTTAAGTCGCGGCGATGAAGTGACCTCCGGCAGCTCGGTAATGGTGGTCTGGGAAGGCACGCGCCCGCTGCTGGTGGAGATCCAGGCGCTGGTAGATCAGTCGATGATGGGCAACCCCAGACGCGTGGCGGTGGGTCTTGAACAGAACCGTCTCGCCATTCTCCTCGCGGTGTTGCACCGCCACGGCGGTCTGCAAATGGCCGATCAGGATGTGTTCGTCAACGTGGTCGGCGGGGTGAAAGTCACCGAGACCAGCGCAGACCTGGCGCTTCTGCTGGCGATGGTATCGAGCCTGCGCGACCGTCCGCTGCCGCAGGATCTCGTCGTGTTTGGCGAGGTCGGCCTCGCGGGGGAAATTCGCCCGGTGCCGAGCGGCCAGGAGCGTATCTCCGAAGCGGCGAAGCACGGTTTTCGTCGCGCTATCGTGCCCGCCGCCAACGTGCCGAAAAAAGTGCCGGAAGGCATGCAAATTTTCGGTGTCAAAAAGCTCGCGGATGCGCTAACTGTCTTTGACGACTTATAATTAATTATTCAATGGGTTATTACCCACACTCGTCCGCGTTGCGGGCGGCCGCGAACGGGGAGTCCTGATCTTACTGACGTAAGGCCGGAAACCCGCCCGCGTGCCCGCAGCGCGACAGATACAGGGTAATTGCAGGAGGCAGCGCATCTTGTCATTCGACTATCTTAAAAACGCGATCCGTCAAAAGGGCTGCACCTTACAACAGGTAGCGGCGGCCTGCGGCATGACTAAAGGCTATTTAAGCCAGCTGCTCAACGCCAAAATCAAAAGCCCCAGCGCGCAGAAGCTCGAAGCGCTGCACCGTTTTCTGGGTCTTGAATTCCCGCGCCGTCAGAAGCGCGTCGGCGTCGTGTTCGGCAAGTTTTATCCCCTACACACCGGCCATATTTATCTCATCCAGCGCGCCTGTAGTCAGGTCGATGAGCTGCACATCATTATGGGCTACGACGATAAGCGCGACCGCACGCTGTTTGAAGAGAGCGCGATGTCGCAACAGCCCACCATCAGCGACCGCCTGCGCTGGCTGCTGCAAACCTTCAAATACCAGAAAAACATCCGTATTCATGCGTTTAATGAAGAGGGCATGGAGCCGTACCCGCACGGCTGGGATGTCTGGAGCGAAGGGATCACCGCGTTTATGGCAGAGAAAGGCATCGAGCCCGATACCATCTATACCTCCGAAGAGGCTGACGCGCCGCAGTATCGCGAACATCTCGGCATCGAGACCGTGATTATCGACCCGAAGCGCACCTTTATGAATATCAGCGGCGCGCAGATCCGCGCTAACCCGTTCCGCTACTGGGAATACATCCCTACCGAAGTGAAGCCGTTTTTTGTGCGCACGGTGGCTATCCTCGGCGGCGAGTCGAGCGGGAAATCGATGCTGGTGAACAAGCTTGCCAATATCTTCAACACCACCAGCGCCTGGGAATATGGCCGCGATTATGTGTTCTCGCATCTTGGCGGCGACGAGATGGCGCTGCAATATTCCGACTACGACAAAATCGCGCTCGGCCATGCGCAATATATTGATTTTGCGGTGAAGTACGCCAATAAAGTGGCGTTTGTCGACACCGATTTTGTCACCACGCAGGCGTTTTGTAAGAAGTACGAAGGGCGCGAGCATCCGTTTGTGCAGGCGCTGGTGGATGAGTACCGCTTCGATCTGGTCATCCTGCTGGAGAACAACACGCCGTGGGTGGCGGACGGGCTGCGAAGCCTCGGCAGTTCAGTGGATCGCAAGGAGTTTCAGTCGCTGCTGGTGTCGATGCTCGAGGAAAATAATATCGAGTATGTGCATGTCGAGGAGCCGGATTACGATTCGCGTTTTCTGCGCTGCGTGGAGCTCGTGAAGCAGCTGATGGGCGAGCAGGCGTAGTTTTTTCATCGTATAGAAGGTGGGTGCGCTACGCTTACCCACCCTACGACTATCCGCTCAGTTCAGTGTAGGGCGGGCAAGCGCAGCGCACCCGCCAGCGTCGCGATTAAAACGCCACCACCGCTTTGCCGCGCATATGGCCTTCCAGCACTTTACGGTGCGCGTCGGTGATGCTCTCAACGCTCAACCCGTGGAATGTCTCGCTCAGCGCGCTTTCGACTTCGCCTGCATCTGCCAGCTTTGCGACCTCGTTCAGGATCTCGCCCTGGCGCGCCATATCGGCGGTCTGATACATGCTGCGGGTATACATAAATTCCCAGTGCAGCGCGGCCGATTTCGATTTCAGCGCGTCCTGATCCAGCGGGTGCGCGTTTTCGACGATGCTGCAAATATGCCCCTGCGGCGCGATAAGCTGGCTTACCGCCGCCCAGTGGCCGTCGGTATCATTCAGAATAAAAATGTAATCGACAAATTTAATGTCGTGTTGCGCCAGTTCACTCGGCAGATCCCGATAGTTCACCACCAGATCCGCGCCGCGATCCCGGCACCACTGCGCCGAATCTTCACGTGAGGCGGTGGCGATAATTTTCACTTTGCTGCGCAGACGCGCAAACGGGATAGCCAGCGACCCTACGCCGCCCGCGCCGCCGATAATCAGCAGCGTTTTATCTTCTCCTGCGTCCTGAATATTCAGCCGCTCGAATAATCCTTCCCACGCGGTCAGCGCCGTCAGCGGGATAGCCGCGGCAGCGGCCCAGGAGAGCGTGCGCGGTTTATGGCCCACGATGCGGGCGTCGATCAACTGATGGCTGGCGTTGCTGCCCGGACGGGTAATATCGCCGGCGTAATAGACTTCATCGCCCGCCTTGAAACCGCTGACCTTGCTGCCCACGGCCGTCACGATGCCGCTTGCGTCCCAGCCCAGCACGCGCGGTTCCTGGAGGCCGTTTTTTTGCAGGCTGGCGTGGACTTTGGTATCGACCGGGTTGATGGAGACCGCTTTCACTTCGACCAGCAGATCGTAGTCGCCAGGCTGCGGCATCGGCTGGGTGATTTCAATAAAGCTTTCCGGCGCATCCGGGTTAACGGCAATCGCTTTCACAGACATGGTGTATTCCTTATGCAGAGTGCGTTCAGAGCGTGTTGTGTTGAATGTAGTCTATGCGGGCTGTATGGGGGTGATAAGATGGACAATCCAGAACGGCGTGTTCGTGAGAGATGAACAATCATGTTTAAGCAACTGCAGGATATGGCGCTCTTCGCGCTGGTCGCGGAAACCGGCAGCTTCACGGCGGCGGCGCAGAAAGCGGGACTGCCGAAATCAAGCGTCAGCCAGCGCATCAGCCAGCTTGAGGCGCACGTCGGGCTGCGGCTGCTCAATCGCACCACGCGTAAGCTGAGCCTGACGTTTGCTGGCGAGCACTATCTGGTGCACTGTCGCGAAATGCTGGATGCCAGCGAACGCGCGGATCTCGCCGTCCAGCGGCTTCGCGACAACCCCAGCGGCAGGCTGCGCATTACCAGCCCGGCGGGCATCGGCGCGACGCTGCTCGCGCGCATGAATGCGGAGTTTCTCACGAAATACCCCGATATCACGCTGGAGGTATTTATCTCTGACGACGTGCGGGATCTGGTCATGGAAGGCTTTGACGTGGCGCTGCGCACCGGCAAGCCGCAGGACTCCTCGCTGATTGGCCGTAAAATCGGCCACTGCCCGCGTTATCTGCTCGCCTCGCCTGGCTATCTCTCGTGTTACCCGACACTTACACACCCGTCGCAACTGGTAGAGCACCGTGTCGTGGTGCATCGCGCCTGGACCGAATGGCTGCTCCAGCGCGACCGCGAGCTCTACCGCTGTCATCTCAATCACATGCACCAGACCGATAATTTGCTCTACGCCCGTGAAAGCGCGCTGGCCGGGGCGGGGATCACGCTGCTGCCCGCGTTCTTACTGGACGATACGCTTCGACAGGGCGCGTTGGTCAGTGTTCTGCCGGAATGGACCGTCACTGGCAACGATCTCTACCTGGTCTATCCGGGGCGCAAGCTCAATTCGCCAGCGCTGGTAAGCTATATCAATTTTGCACTCGGCTATGAAGGCGTTACGCGGTTTTACGACAAAATAACGATTTCAGACTCATAATGGCTATTTTTGGTATTTAAACGGATAAAAAAAGATAAATAAAAATCAGAAAAAGCCACCCTCCAAAAAAAGAAACCCGATATAAGTTATTTATGGAGATAATGCGTTGTGATATTTTACGCGCCTGAATTATTGTAACGCCCTTCTGCTGCCGTAATGATGGACATTAATAACTACGGCAAATAATACGTGAGCTTTGATTAACTCGGTTTATATTCACGCGAGCGACAGCCCGCGTGCGTTGCTCTTTTGCGACAGCGGAAGCGCGCCTCGCCACGGCTGTGGGTATATCCCACGGCGGTAGCCTGTTCGCAACACTGTTATCAGGAACGATAAATGAAAAGACATGGACTGGCTGTTCAGCGCGCCACCGTGCTGGCGCTCTTTTTAAGGGAGATAAAAACGCGTTTCGGCAAGTTTCGCCTCGGTTACGGCTGGGCCTTGCTTGAGCCCTTACTGCATCTCGCTATTCTGCTGTTTGTTCTGGATTTTGTCATGGAACGAACCCTGCCGGACATCTCCTTTCCGGTATTTCTGCTAAGCGGCATTATTCCCTATTTTATTTTCAGCCATATCACAGGGCGTTCTGTTAATGCCATTGAGGCGAATCAGGGGCTTTTTAATTATCGTCCGGTAAAGCCCGTCGATACGATAATCGCCAGAACGCTGCTGGAGGCGGGGATTTATATCGCGGTTTATCTGCTGTTGCTCGCGATGCTGGCAATGATGGGCGAGATATTTACCTGCTCGCATCTGTTAACGCTATTTTGCGTCTGGGGCTGCCTGGTTATTTTCTCCTTCGGTACCGGGCTGATTTTCATGGTCATCAGCAGCGCGTTTCCGGAGGCGGAGAAATTCCTGCCGCTGCTGACGCGCCCGCTCTATTTCATCTCCTGCGTGATGTATTCGCTTAACACCATTCCGCAGGAGTATCAGCGCTGGGTGGCATGGAATCCGCTGGTGCATGTGGTTGAACTCACACGGGAAACGCTTGCGACCAGCTATGAGAGTGACGGCGCGAGCCTGACATACCTTGCCATCAGCACGCTGGTGGTGCTCTTTACCGGCCTTGCGCTGTATCGTCATCAGGAAGAGGCGATGCTGACCTCATGATAAATATCGAAAACCTCACAAAATCATACCGCACGCCCGCGGGGCGGCACTATGTGTTTAAAGATCTCAACCTGACGCTCCCGGCGGGGCAGAGCGTGGCGTTAATCGGGCGCAACGGCGCCGGGAAATCCACGCTGCTGCGCATGATTGGCGGCACGGATAACCCGGACAGCGGGCGGATTGTCTCTCGCGCTACCATTTCATGGCCGGTCGGGCTGGCGGGCGGTTTTCAGGGCAGCCTGACCGGGCGGGAAAACGTCAAATTTGTCGCACGGCTCTATGCCACGAAAGAGGAGCTGCGCCAGAAAGTGGCGTTTGTCGAGGATTTCGCCGAGCTCGGTAAATACTTTGATATGCCAGTCAAAGCGTACTCATCCGGTATGAAGGCACGCCTCGGTTTCGGCCTGAGCATGGCGTTTACGTTTGATTACTATCTGGTGGACGAAGTCACTGCCGTCGGCGACGCCAGCTTTCGTAAAAAATGCGAAATGGTCTTTGAAGAACGCCACCGCGACGCCTGCTTTTTGATGGTGTCGCATAACCTCAATTCGCTAAAGCACTATTGCGATGCGGCGGTGTTTATAGGCCGGGAAAATCACGTTCAGTATTACGATGACATCAACGAAGCGATAGATGCGTATGTAAAAGAAGAGAATGTTTGACAGGGGATTTTTACCAGAGAGATAACGATGAAGAGACTAAAAAAGTTTTTTTTGAATCCGCCTATTTTCTTTCGCGATTACTTTAATAAAAGGTACCCCCCAGTTTTTAATGAAATATCATGTCCTGTTAATGAGGAGCAAGTTTTAATAAAAAATGATTTGTTACTTGAGTCGTTGATTAATAATGATTTGCTTATTGATGTGGTTTTTACATGGGTAAATAATCATGATCCTGTTTGGTTAAAAAAATATAACTATTATAAGCAATTGGAAAGAAATAAATCTCTATATTCTATCTGTGATCCAGCAAGATACAGTAACCATAATGAACTTTATTATGCAGTTAAGAGCGTAGTAAAACATCTGCCTTGGGTTAATCGAATTTTTATTGTTACCGACAATCAATGTCCAGAATGGATTGATGAGTTTGATAAGATAGAAATCATTGATCATAAGGAGATTATTAATGAAAAATATCTACCAACATTCAATTCACATGTCATTGAGGCTAATATCCATAAAATAGAAGATCTTCAAGAGAATTTTATCTATTTTAATGATGATGTTTTTGTCGCTCGGGATTTATCTAAGTCACATTTTTTTAAGGCGAATGGGATTGCTTCATTGTTTGTATCTACTAAACAAATAAAGTCTTTGCAAGATAATAAACGAATTACTTCTACATTATACGCATCATTAAACTGTGCAAGATTACTAAGGCGTAAGTTTGGGTTTCAGGCTGAGCGACCACTCGTTCATACTTATGTTCCATTGAAAAAGAGTCAATTCAAGGACGTATGGGATGCGTTTGAAAAAGATATTGAACATTTCCTTCCAAACCGTTTTAGGCATCCGAACGATTTAAATTTGCCAACTTTTTTAGTCCCCTGGTACAGCTTTATCAATGGAAAAGCGGACTTATCAAGGGATGTTTGCTATTATTTTAATATTCGTTCAGCTACTGCTTCAAGCTATTACAGACGGCTGAAATCAGCAAGGCAAGAAGGCGCATACCCTCATTCTTTTTGCGCCAATGATTTTATGAGTACACCAGGTGACGTTAAAAATTACTCTGGTTTATTTGAGGATAATATAAAGATACTCATGGAGGATTAACATATGGAAAAAGGATTGTTATGAATTATTTAGTTTCAATTATTATTCCTGTCTATAACACGGAAAAGTATATTGCCGAGTGCCTGGAGTCTGTTCTTTCACAATATGTTTTGGGTATGGATGCTCAAGCGGCAATAGAAATAATTATTGTTAATGACGGTTCTCCAGATAATAGTCTGGATATTATAAATACTTATAAAAATAAGTATCGGAATATCTTAGTTATGCATCAGAAAAATTCTGGACAATCTGTTGCAAGAAACAATGCTATAGAGATTGCACGTGGAGAATATATCTTTTTCCTGGATTCGGATGATTTACTACCACCCGGTGCTATTTCTTCTTTGTATAAACTGGCGATGGAAACCGGATCTGAAGTTGTCGTTTCACATAGCAAAGCCTTCAATAGTCGACGCAGTTGGTTCGTTGAGGATCATGCTGAGGTTGCCAGTTCATCATTTCGGAAGATAAAATTTTCTCATCGCTCAATACTGATGAAAACGCCGGCTCCATGGGGTAAGCTTTATAAGACCTCTTTGTTGGTAAAGAAACATATTCGTTTCCCTTTGGGGATTAAGCTCGCAGAGGACTGGATATTTGTTCTAAGAGCTATGTATTATGCAAATCATATATCTTCCACACCTCATATCAGCTATTTGTATCGCGGAAGAGAAGATGAACATAATCCATCATGTACTCAAGAGGTTAATGAGAAGGTTTTTTACGACTTTATCAATGTTTATAAAATGACTTATGAGTTTAAACTTCCTGAAACACAGGTAAGATTAGCTAAATTATTTGTCCTTAAAGGTATTCTTTATCGGCTTGAAAAATACTCAAGCAGTCATAGTCTTAATGAATCAAAAAAAATATACAAATCGCTGCATTGTTTTTTTATAGAGCATATAGGTAAAGATATACTAACTGTTTTTACGCCACAACGACGTCTTGTGCTTCTGCTAATTTATTATCGTTTTTACTCTGAGGCTTACAGGGTCCTGAACGGTAAAATTAAACGCACCTGTTATACCAAAGCTCTTTTAAGTAATGATAATTTTATTAAACAAGACTATTCTTTTTGCAAAAATAGTCTTCTAAAGAAAAAAATAAACAACTTTATCTTAAGGCTTAAGAAGCCATATAAAAGGTATAAATGGTTTTTGAAATACCAGCTCGCAAAATTCCTCTCAAAAATCTATCATAAAGACGATATTGTTCTAATGGGGGAAAGGTTAGGAACAACAGCCAATGACACGAGTTATTTTCTTTTCAAAAAAGCAATCGGAGGTAAGGCAAAAAATAATTACTATTATGTTATAAAAAAAGATGCCCCTACAATTAAAAATCTTGAAGGTTGCAAAAACGTTGTCCACTATGGAAGTATTAAACATTTCGTTATTTTCATCAAGGCACATACTTATGTATTTAGTGATAGTTTAAGAGATGTCTTTCATCACTGGAGTGATGTTCACCATGAACACTCACACAAACAAAAAATTTTTCTACAGCATGGAGTTTTCGCAACAAGCAGGGCAAAAGGCTATTACGATAGAAACTCTATGTTACGCAGGCATGAATTACCCGACAAGTTTATCGTCAGCTCGGATTATGAAAGTACTCTTTTACAGAAGCAGTTTGGATTTAATAAAAACGAATTAGCGGTGACCGGTTTAACGAGATTTGATTACCTGCCCAGAAAGATTACAAAAAATAGTCGAACCATACTGTTTATGCCAACCTGGCGAGAGTGGCTTACTAATGCCAAAGATGAAGTCTTTTTAAAGTCTCAGTTTTTTGTTCGAATCAATAGCTTTCTCTTATCCCATGAAGTACATAATATATTAGAAGCGTATGGTTATAAAATAAATGTGTGCATACACCATCAAATAAAGAAACATATAGATGCCCTGCAGATCCCTTTAGAGAATATTTCATTCTATAATATGAGCGAGACTGATGTTCAAGGTTTACTTATCTCAGCAGATCTTATGATTACAGATTATTCTTCTGCATCATTCGACGTATTGTATCAAAATAAGCCTGTAATATTTTATCAGTTTGATGCGCCTCGATTTTTCTCAGTGCGTGGTGGTCCTTTGATTTGTCCATTAACAGAGTTTCCAGGTCCTGTTTATGCAGAAGAAAGAGAGCTAATAGATTCCCTTAAGTATTATCTTTCGAGGGAGTGTAGAGCCGAGGCTAAATATATTAAGATTGCAAAAAAATTCTTTACTCATCGTGATGGTAATAATTCAAAGAGAGTATTACGTTTAATTGAGGGGGCTAAGTGAACACAGTTGTTATTGGTGATGTAACCTGCGGGGTTGAAAATTTTATAACCTTACGCGAAGTTGGTAGTTATTACCATTTACCCAAGCGGTTCATAAATGATGTATTTTCAATACCTATGGTGAATAACTTTTATTTAGACAATCCTGAAGGGGTTCAAACATTCTGTGAAGTGGCGTTTCATTGCAATGATATAACAAATGTTATAATAGATTATTGTTTAATTGAAACGCTGTCTGTAATTGTTAAAGAAAACCTTTCATTGTATCTGGATCTGTTTCCTGAATACTGCTCTCTGTATGTTGTAGCAACGAGTGAAGATTGCTCGGATCCGGTATTTAGCTTTATGAGACGGAAGGTGTTCTTTTTAAACGCCGCAGATATAAGCAATATGAGAGTTATTGGTTTAGATTCTACTTATCACGAAAAAGAAGCGAGTTTATTCGGTAGTTGTGTAAGCAGAGATACGATTGAGATAAGTAATAATATTACACCGTGCTTGATTCGCGTAAAGGAATATATCGCACGGAATAGTATTGCCGGCGTGTTGTCAGAGGTAATGGATTGTTCTGAAGAAGATATAGATATAGCAAGTGATTTTTTGAAAAAATGCATTCATCATGATTTAAAGAAAACAGCCGTAAAGAGCATCATAGATTCTCTGTCTGCTGAAACTTTGTTTATAATTGATTTTATGGACGAACGCTTCGACCTTATTGAAATTAATGGGGCGCTGTTGACCAACTCTTGGGATTTCAGGGCTACTCAATTAGCAAAGAATGTTACTCCTTCAGCTACTTTTCATAGTTTTCATTCCATGGAAAAGCTAACCCTTTGGAGGGAGGCTTTTGATGTGTTATATCAAAAAGCACTAAAAAAAATACCCTCCCGGAATGTTATTATTTTACTTCCATCTATGGCGACCATTTTGTACGATGGCGAAGCTTTTTCTTGCTTCGATAATAAAAAATACGCAATGCAGCAATATAACGAGATGCTTTACCTTATGAAGTGTCATCTGAGTAAAAATTATCCCGGAGTTACTTTGGTAGAGCCAAAACCATGGATGGTGTTTTGCGATTATCGACATAAGTGGGGGGCGCACCCCTATCATTACACTAATTATTTATATTTGTATTTCGCCAGATTGATTAAAGGTCATTAGTGGCTTAGATTAGAAGGGGTCTTGCTATTCATTTTACTTTTAACGAAATGGCATGCTCTTGTTCTATGAATGAGAGCATCTGACCCCAGCTAAATTTTCTGCAATAATAGACTGCATTAATTTGTGTTGCCTTCCTTAAATATTTCCTGAAATTTTCAAATAGCTCATGATCCATATCGTACTCTGTATCCCAAAAGCTCTCTAAAGAACCTTGATAAGTCAGACCATTGATGTCATAAAAAGCATTGCCCATTACTTTAAGTGGTTTCCTGTGAATGAGAGCAGATAATCCTACTGTGCTATTAATCGTAATGACTGAGTGTGAGTTGTGGATTAACTCTGGTAAAGGGATGTCATGTATATAATGTATACGTTTATCTAAATTATATTCTTCTGCCAGATGCTGAATAAAATTCGTGTAATCTCTATGGCCCCGATCCATAGGATGATGTTTGATAACCAAGTGGCGCTCAGTATTAGCATGTTTTGCAAAGGAATGAATAACTTCGTATAAATACTCATTAATATCATTATATCTGCTGTGGAATATAATTTGACTATCGTTGAAAACCTGTAATATGACAAGGTCAAAGTTTTTACTTAGTTTATTTATTATTTCGTTACGCTCTCTCGATTCATTGATCCCGTACCAGATCTTTCGTGAGCCCGCTTTCAGCCAGCAATATGCTTCAGACCTTATCGAAAATATTTTATGGTGTAAATAACCCGGAAAAAGGCGTCTGGTCATGCACGCCATGAGATAATATACGCATGCATGACGTGCTCGTAGCCAGAAAGAAGGTACGATGTCTTTAACTTTTTCAGGCTCCATCGCAGGCAAACCCCGATAAAACGCCGCATCGCGCGGCAGGCCGGAGAAACCGTTGACGCCATTCTCTTCAAGCGTAATAAAGCACGGACGCAAATAGCCCTCTTCAAACACCAGAAAACGGATCCCCTGCGCCTGCGCCCAGCGGCGGGCAGCCTGATGCAGCGGTCGACAGTCGCCAAAGCAGACCAGCGTATCAAATGGCCAGTCGCCGCGCGTCGCGCCAAGCCACGCGCCGAAATCGTCCGGCACTCCCCGGTACGCCAGGCTTTTCCCTTTACGGGCATAAAACTGGTCGCCGCCGTTAAACACTACCTGTCGCGCTTCGCGGCCTTTGCTCTCTAACCAGTCGCCGAGATGGCGGAAAAACGGCCCCATCGGCCCCTGCAATAGCAGGTATTTCTGGCCGGAAAGCAGAGTATCAAGGGCGCTGCGGATCACAGGAGGTTACCGTGCGCCCAGAAAAGCGTGAATGAGGTGGCGGGCTTTGTTCACAAGAGGCGTAAGCCTTTTGCGCCGGGCGGTAAGCGCGCGGCGGCGTATCGGCGAGGCGCTCAGGAGCATGACGGCGTCTTCCGCGCTCATCGGCGTCTTCCGCGTCGGGTGCAGGTAGAAGGGGTAATCGATAAGCGTCGTATGGATAAGCGCATCCAGCGTAAGCCGCCGGGTGCGGCGCGGACAGGCGTATTCATCGTGCGTCAGCCCCCATCCGGCGTAAAACGGCATACCGTAGCAAAATACTGCTTTGTGGCGCAGCAGCGCCTCGAAACCGGTCAGCGAGGTGAGGGTGTGGACTTCATCCACCTGCTCAAGCACGTCGGCGATATCCGCCCCGGTCGCGAGGCAGTCCGCCCAGCGCAGCGCGTTTTTGCCGTCGGGCTCTCCGGCACGGTTGCCTGCGACGACATCCGGATGCGGTTTGAAGACGATATACGCCTGCGGGTTTCTGGCGCGCACGAGGCGCAGCAGCGCGGTAACGGTCTGGATGTGCTGCGTGCCGCCGCTGAGCGAGGCGTCATTGCTCACCTGTCCTGGCACCAGCAGAACTCGTCGGCCTCTGGCTTCGCCGGGCAGCCGCCACGCGGTGCCCGCGTTGTATTTGCTCACGCCGCTTTCGACAATGCGCTGGCGCAAACGCTCAGCGCGCGCGGTCTGGTCAGGCGTCAGGCTGACGGCGTTAAGGGCGACTTCCAGATCGCTTGCACGGCTGGCGTCGTAGTAAATGCCGCGTTTATCCAGCACCAGCGACAGCGGCGCATGGAGATCCGAACCCAGCCCCACCGAGCGCAGAAAGCCGTCTTCCATGCGCCAGACGGCCATCCCGCGCGCCTGTGCGATGGCCTGCCAGCGCGCTTCGCCCGCGGTTCCCCAGACGACGCAGGCCTGCGCCGCCGGGGAGATGCGTGAAAAACACAGGCGGTTATCCGCCGTGGCGAGAAACGGCTTCAGAATGCTGCGTTTCCAGAACGACAGCCCCGGCGCCCATAGCGTGCCGCGCAGCGCCAGCTGATGACGGCGGCACAGCCTCAGGTATTCCAGGACGTCAAACAGCGTGCCGGACTCGTTTGTTTGCGGGTTCAGGTAGCGCGCGTAGCGTAAATAGGCCGCGCTCACCAGCGCAAGCAGGGGCGCGCTACCGCGACGGGCCGCCAGCGCCTGCGCCGCCGGGTGACGGTCGTCCGTCAGCCCCCATCCGGCATACCAGGGCTGCCCGAAGCAGACTACCGGTTTGCCTGCCATCAATGCTTCAAAACCGTAGTGCGAGGTGACGGTGTAGACGCGCGCCACGTGACGCAGCAGCGACTGCGGGCTGGCATCCTGCGCGATCGACCGCAGGCGGGCGTCAGGCGGCAGGTCGCCCAGGTAGCCGCGCTTGTTGCCGTGCAAGACGTCCGGATGCGTTTTGACCCAGATTTCGGCATCCGGGTTTTCGGCGCGGGCGACCTCCAGCATCAGCCGGAACGATGCCGCGCTGGCGTTACCAAACGTGACGGACATATCGCCCTGCGTTTGATCCACCACCAGCACCGCGCGGTCTGCGGGCGCGCCGTCAAAGGGCGGTGCATGGTTATATTTCGCCAGATCGCCCTGCACGATAAGCCGCATTGCCTCCTGCGCCTGGGCGCTGAGCGCGGCGTTGCCGGGCGTATCCTGAATCAGCGTTTCGAGCGCGCTCGGACGGCTGGCGTCGTAGTAAATCCCCTCGTCATCCATCACCAGCGAGAGCGGCGGATAACCCTGCGCCGCCGGGCCGGGTGAGCGGATAAAGCCCTCTTCGAGACGAATAACCGGTAACCCTGCCTCGCGAGCGCGGGCAACGGCTGCCGCCGCGCTGGGGCGGTTGCCCCAGACGGCAATGGCGCCTACCTCCGCCGGGATCGCCCGGCGCAGCGCGAGTTTGCGGCACGGCATCGGCAGCAGCCGGGCTAAACCCGGAATGCGCCAGATACCCTGTGAGAAAATCCCGATGACCGTGGTATTCATCATCACAGCGTCAGGATGACTTTCGCCGCGACGGCGAGCTGGTAGAGGATGGTTGAAATGCCGCGTGTGACTTCGATGTTCTTCGACTCATACTTCGGCAGCACCATCAGCTCGTCGCCAGGCTGCATATCATCCACCTCTTCGGCATCGAGCGCCGCGCCGTTCTGGCGGATGACAATCACTTTCGCGCCGCTGGCTTTCTGGGTCATGCCGCCGCATTTGGCGATGTAATCTTCCGGATCGAGCCCTTTTTCCCAGGTGACGGCGTTGGGGAACAGCACTTCGCCATGCACCATGACCAGCGAGGTTTTCTCCGGAATGGTAATGACGTCGCCATCTTCCAGCAGCACTGAATCGAGATTGTTTTCGCTCAGCACCACTTCACCCTGCGGCACGACGGTGCGGGCTTTCGCCACAAAGCGGCTCACCAGCTGCGCTTCCTGCATACGCAGACGCGACTCTTCCTGCGTCGAGGATTGCGCCGACAGCGACGCCTGCTCCAGTTTTTGCAGCGACAGGTCGAGCATCTCTTTCTGGCGCAACGCCACCGAGCGGCGATAAAGCTTAATGGCGTTGAGTTGCGACATGCTGTTGGGGCGCAGCTTCGCCAGCACCTGGCGCATCGTGGCGCCGTATGGCAGCACCATCGCATGTTCGCCGGAGTGCGCGCCTTCCACGCGTACCTGAATGGTGCCGGTGTAGCGGTCAGAACTCACCACCATTCTGTCGCCATCCTGAAGCGTGCGGCTGGCCGCCTCGCTAATCGGGAAATATTCGCTCTGTTTCATCGCGCCCTGCTGGCGCACCAGTGTGATGTGCGTCGCGCCCGGTTTGGGGCGCGCCCAGCGCAGCGCCTCGGAGACCGGCATCCGCTCGTCGGTGAATTCAAAGTCGTAGCTGTTAAACACGTCGCCTTCGACGCCAAACGTGTGCTGGCGCGGCCCGACGATAATGGTGTCGCCATCGGCGAACTGCGACAGGCTGAGGCTGCCGTTGAGCAGGAAGTCATACAGATTCACATGCGAGCGCGTTTTCGCGCCGCGCTTGACGGTGATGTCGACATAGCTGCCGCGCTCGCTGTCCACGCCGCCCGCTTTGCTGAGATAGGAGAGCAGCGAATCGGATGCCACGCCGCCGTAAAGGCCGGGCGTGCGCACGTAGCCGGTGACAAACACCTTGACCGGCTGCGCCTGCAACAGCGAGGCGTAAACATTGACGTTGGACTGATACACCTCTTTCACGCGCATGATAACCAGCGTGTTGAGCTGGCTGTTGGTGACGCCTGCCACCTTCAGCGGACCGACGTTTGGCAGAAAAATATTGCCTTTCGGGTCGACGGTCAGCGTGCCGTCATAGGTGAACGCGCCCCACAGGCGCACCTGAATGGTGTCGCCGAGGCCAATCACATAGTTCGGGTTAAAGGCGATGCTGGCACCGCCCTCGGCGCCGGGCGAGGTAAAGAGCTGCGCGCCGAACATGCGGCTCATCACGGCAGCAGGCGCGGGCGGCGGGGTGTTGTCGAAGCCGTCTGCGCCGACGGGTGCCGACGCCGTGGGCGTGAGGATCGGCGCCGCGCCGGTCAGCGCCGGGTCTGCCGTTAAATCGAGCGCGCTGGCGCTGGCCGTCAGACAGAAAAAGATCAGGGAGGCGGATGAAACGTTTTTCATAACTCTCTCAGGGGTTAAAGCAGCAGGGTTACACGCGGTGATCGTCAATAATCGCCAGCAACAGTTTGAGCGTGCCGAACAGCAGGCTGCAGATCAGCAGTCCGCAGGCCAGCAGGTAGAGCGTCTCGGGGTAGCGCGACTCTTCCGCCAGCTGGGGGGAACTGATGACCGACAGGCTTTTCAGCTTGCGGGCCGCCTCCACGCGCGTTTTTTCGATAGCCGTCAGGGCGAGCTGGTAGAGATCGGTATCGAACGTCACCCGTGATTTCAGCTCGTCGAAGTCCGCCGCCACGCGGTTAAGCCGGTTGCCTTCCGGGGCCGTAATGCTGTTTTTCTCTTTGTCTATCTGTGTGTTGATGGAGGCTAGCGTATTTTTGGTGGTCACCACCGGCGGCGCGTCTTCGCGCAGATAGGTCAGCAGCGTGCGCAATTCGGTCTCAAGGCGGATCTTTTGCTCGGTCAGATTGTTAACCGCCGAGCTCGCCGCGACGGCGGAGGCCTGCGGATCCAGCATCTGGTTACGGTTCTGAAAGGCGAGCAGCGCGCTTTTGCTGGCGTCCAGCCGCTGGCGGGCTTTTTCCAGCTCGCCTTCGGCAAACGCCTGCTGATCGCGCGCTATCTGGTGCGAAAGCTCGTTGATAAAGCGCTCGGACTCTTTCAGCACCGCCTGGTTAAAGCGCAGCGCGAACTGCGGCGTGAAGCCCTGGGTTTCGATAGTCAGCAGGCCATTTTTATTGTCGTAACGGATGGCGATGCGGTGGCGGTAGTAATCGAGAAATTCTTCGGCGGTCGCGTTGGCGCTGAGATGATAGAAGAGATCCAGCCCGCTTGCGCCAAACGCCTTTTTAAAATCGAGCTGGCGGTCGAGCGTTTTTAGCAGATCCGGCGAGTGCAGGTACTCTTTGAGATAGAGCGCGTCCTCGGCGGAGCTCGGGTTAGCCGCCCCCATCAGCAGACCGATGTTCAGGCTGCCGCTCTCGATATCGCTGGCGCGCTTGATGACCACCTGCGATTCGCTGACATAGCGCGGCTGGCTGAAAATCAGCAGATAAACGGCCAGCAGCAGCATCGGCGCGCCAATAAGGATTTTCGCGCTATGGCGCTGAAAGGCGCGCACGCCGCGGGAAATATCCCGTCGCCGCATCCCTGCTAAAAAGAGCTTTATTTTATTGAGCACGGTCTGAATACCATTAATTTTATGAATAAATGATAAAAAAAGTATTTTTATAAAAAATGTTTTGATAGCGTCCGGCGTTTATTTCTGACATTGCCCGCAGAAATAGCGTTGTCGACAAACATAAAGCGGCCAGCATAGCCGGAAGCCGCTGCGCGCGTCGGTAGTAACACTAAAAGCTGGCTGTCGTTTTTATGTATTGACGGTGAAAATGATGAAAAGCGAGGAGAGATGACGTTAACGACGCGCAGATGGCGGTCTGCTTACCCTGACACCGATTCCGTGACATTTTCAGTCCATGAAAATAATAAACGCCAATAATAAGATTTACGGTCGGATGATACCGGATAAACCTTATGAAACCTAAAGAGCCAAATATGGTTTATTAATTACCATAATAAGTATGAATGGACAACAAAGTGGCCTTAAATCGGAATTGGGGACGAGTATAAATCTTAAGGATAAGGGAGATAAAAAAACGGCCTTCTTGCGAAGGCCGTGAATGGATTACTTGGCGATACGTTTGTATTTGATACGCTTCGGCTCCAGCGCTTCTGCGCCGAGCGTGCGTTTCTTGTACTCTTCGTATTCGGTGAAGTTACCTTCGAAGAACTCTACTTTGCCCTCATCCTGGTAATCCAGGATATGCGTGGCGATACGGTCAAGGAACCAGCGGTCGTGCGAGATAACCATCGCGCAGCCCGGGAACTCCAGCAGGGCGTTTTCCAGCGCGCGCAGGGTTTCGATATCCAGGTCGTTGGTCGGTTCATCGAGCAGCAGCATGTTGCCGCCAACCTGCAGCAGCTTCGCCAGATGCAGACGACCGCGCTCACCACCGGACAACTCGCCGACGCGTTTGCCCTGGTCCACGCCTTTGAAGTTAAAGCGGCCCACGTAAGCGCGGCTCGGCATTTCGGTGTTGCCGATCTTCATGATATCCAGCCCGCCGGACACTTCTTCCCAGACGGTTTTGCTGTTGTCCATCGCGTCACGGAACTGATCGACGGATGCGAGCTTCACGGTGTCGCCAAGCGTAATGGTGCCGCTGTCCGGCTGTTCCTGCCCGGACATCATGCGAAACAGCGTCGATTTACCCGCGCCGTTCGGACCGATAATGCCGACAATCGCGCCTTTCGGCACGGAGAAGCTCAGGTCGTCAATCAGCACGCGGTCACCGTAGGATTTACGCAGATTGCTGACTTCCACCACTTTATCGCCAAGACGCGGTCCCGGCGGAATAAAGAGTTCGTTGGTTTCGTTACGTTTCTGGTACTCGGTGCTGTTGAGCTCTTCAAAGCGCGCCAGACGGGCTTTACCTTTGGACTGACGGCCTTTGGCGCCCTGACGCACCCACTCCAGCTCTTTCTCGATAGATTTACGACGCGCCGCTTCCTGAGACGCTTCCTGAGCCAGACGCTGATCTTTCTGCTCAAGCCAGGAGGAGTAGTTGCCTTCCCACGGAATGCCTTCGCCGCGGTCAAGCTCCAGGATCCAGCCTGCGACGTTATCGAGGAAGTAACGGTCGTGGGTAATCGCCACTACGGTGCCTTCGAAGTCGTGCAGGAAGCGCTCCAGCCATGCCACGGATTCCGCATCCAGGTGGTTGGTTGGTTCGTCGAGCAGCAGCATGTCCGGTTTTTCCAGCAGCAGGCGGCAGAGCGCCACGCGGCGGCGTTCACCCCCGGAGAGGTTTGCGATTTTCGCGTCCCAGTCCGGCAGACGCAGGGCATCGGCCGCGCGCTCCAGCTG
>Ga0157365_10000299_pt1 | contig 22411 bp, 15 predicted proteins | sample AttsexASBM3_FD_111478 | JGI IMG/M metagenome (GOLD analysis project Ga0157365, IMG submission 111478) | Fungus gardens microbial communities from leaf cutter ant in Ribeirão Preto, State of São Paulo, Brazil - Atta sexdens ASBM3 | ecosystem: Host-associated > Fungi > Mycelium > Unclassified ... | reverse complement strand
GCACCGGCCCGAGCGCAAACGCGCGAAAGCCGTTGCGCTTCCGACGAACAAGCAAGGGACTGAGCGTTAGCGAAAGCCGTTGCGCGTTAGCTTCGCGCATCCGTTTTCTTGCTGGGAGAGGAGGGAAGATTGCTGGGTTTAGGGCTTTTTCAGCTTGCTGCTCGTTTTCTCGCTTCCGATAGGCGAAGGGATTGGATTTCACCTATGATCAGATCAGTGGGCAACCATAGTTTACTTTTTTCGTGGTGTTGTTGAAAGCTAATTTGTAAGTAGGCCTCGCTTTTCGGAGCTGCTCCCAGCTCACACTATGGTGGAGGAGGTGCCGTGAAGATCTAGGAGTGTGAGCAGTACGAGCTGAAAGGCTCCCATACTGTTTGGAGGGCAGGGGGGCATAGATGCCAAACAAAACCTGACCCCTATCTATTGTCGTAGAAGCTGTTCCTAGTAAAGATTATGGTTCTTGGGTATCCAATCAATTAATCCCACAAACCGGGGAAGCTTAAGCGGAAATGAAAGAGTAGGGTGAGGGATAAGGGGGGAAGCCACTAAATGGAAGGCTTCGCTCGCTCGCTCTAACGCTCGTTTAGTAGACAGCGAGTGGAGTGCATAAGCCCCTTTTTTCTTTAGAGATAGGGGCGAGTACTGTACTACACGAGCTCGTAAGTCAAGTACGGAACGAGCCTTGTCTACGAAGCAGAGCGACCTCGTCTTGCTTGCTTCTGGCGAAGCTTCTAGCACTAGATAATAGGCATTTTTTTATGGGAGGAATACAACTTTTAAGGCCGACCACTACATAGGAGCGATAGCGAAGCCAAGCCGTATAAAGGCTCAAGCCCTTGTTTTTTTAAAAAACACAATTCTTTCTGAGATGGCAAAACTTAACCCTGACAGATCGGCCTTTTGGGATGAGTACCGAGAGTCTCTGCTGCGTAACGCAATCCTTCACCGCGATCGACTGACTGAATACAGTCTTCCAGTCTTAACTGAAAGGCTGCATGAATTGCGGGAATGCGGTAAAAAATCTGTCCTTTACTCTCTTAATGAATACCCAAAAAAAAGGTTTTTATCACTTACTTGCGTCAGTCTTGTATGAAAGAACTTGCTCGCAGAGGATGGAATTTTACAATCTTTTTAAACCCAGTCGTAATAGGTAATCATTATGCCTTTGCAATGTTACTTGGTTCTGTAATTCCTTTTTTTTGTTTTTCATTGTTGTATAGTAGTCCAGTTCCACTGTCTTTTAATCGTAATCAAAGATGTTTTCTTGAGTGAGTTTCTTTTAAAATCGAAGAACCTAATGGATCTAATTTGAACTCCGAGTGACCGGACAGCGGACCACCCGGCGACAAAGTGGTTGGATCCACCAACCACGAAGGGAAAGTGATTCTCATGAAAAGTAAATGCCTTGAGAGAATCACTTTGCCTGTTGCCTTCGAGTAGCATCAATATCCTTTCTAGTGATCTTAAAATCCTAAGAAGACACGTGCAGTTGACCGTGGGGAGAGTTTGTGAGCTGCAACAGCAGATAAATTTTGGTAGCAAAGAAACCCGAAAGTCCTAATATTATATTGAAATTGGACCATAATGGATATCCAAACCCATAGATATCCCCACATTGTGTTAAAATTAGCATATTGGCTATAGGTGATAAACCAAAATAGTTCATGGTGAAGGTTCAAAAATCTTCCCCTTACACCTCTTTTCGAAGAGGATCGATCTGAAGGAAGGGCTGGTTCCCACTTTAACCCTTGACACAAGGGAGTGGTTAGCATACCAGGACAGTACCTCAGAAGTAAGTCCTTCGCTGACAGCATTCTATCAGATATTCTCCGATATGCTCTGTCAGGAATATATATTGGCGATATGATAGAACGCAATCGCAATATATATCAACCTTCTTTGCAAGGCGGATAGCCCCCTACATAAACTCAAATATGATAAATAAATGCGTACTAGCATATCAGCCTTATCGTCTTTCACCATCATCATTCTACGGTGAAATGCAGGAATTCTCTTCGGATATCCTGCCCTCAAAAGAGATACCGGCACTGGTAATAGGCTATGAGGCTGTTTCACACCTGCATACGCTTGTTGTAAACAGACCGAGGCCTGCTTTAAATAAAGTGCGGTAAACAGGGGACCTTAGATAAATTACCTGCTTGGCGACGAGGTAAGCTCCAATACAATTTTCCTTGGTTAGACCATCAGCTACCACTAGTATAATCTTCTTATAGATTGATACTAGTAGTGGCAAGATTTTCCAAAATCTTGTGCCACCTGATCGGTCTCAAGGATAGAAGTTTATCAAATGGATATCGGGTAGGATTCATATTAGTTTCCTAATGTGCTTCCTAGCCGGTACGCCCTGCCCTGGCGCGACAGCCAATTCCAAACCTGTGGTATTAGCTTACCGCTGGACTGGCTTCCGCGTCACCGTCCGATCCCACCGTGAGGTGGATATCTATAAAAAACTTCTACCTTGAAAACGACCAAGACTCGCCTAAACGGCTGTAGAAACAGCCGAGGGGAGGCACCTCTTCTAACCAAGAAAAGGACTCTGAGTGTCATCAGAGTGAGGTTAAATAACCAAATATAGAGAAGGGTAAGACCCGGACTGAGTCCGCCATCTCACAACCGGTCATTCGCCTCGCGGACACCGGATGCACACTTCATTGTGCGAAAACGCTTGAATAAAGCGAAGCTATAAAGGCGAGCAGCCCTTATAGCAATAGCAAACGGCCTACTTATAGCCCTTTCCCCTTTATTCGGGGACTTCAACGACGAGCCTTACAAGCTCATAAAATGGCAATTCTTCACGTTTTCCTCAGCACATAGGGCTAGGGGGGAATGAATTCTATTACTTGATTGACATTGACAGATATGTGTACCACACCGAACAAGCAATATGCCGATATGCTAATGCTGTATATAAGATTAGGTACCAGATTGGGGTAGACCTCTCTCTCTGTATCATACTCCATGCTAACTCATTCAGTTAGGAAAATAGCTGAGCGGAAAGATCTAATACAAGGACTATCTATTCTTAACAAAGCATTTGATCTTTCAGACGAATGGGCAAGAAAATGAAAATCCCGGATCTACCCGAAAAATAAGTAGCCTGGATTGCATTGGCAGCATTCATATCGGAAATAGGAAAAAGAATAATAACGATCCCCGTTCTTTTGTTTCATCGCACTCATTACATACTAATTGAAAGGCCTGAACAAGCTCACCCATGAAAGGTCTGTGCGATGCCTCTGGTTGAACACAGATTGAAGCAATAGCTGCAACTTTTGCAAGACTATCAAAAGGAAAATCAGGCCGGGTCTACAATCGATTCCAAACCTTCTTTACTTGTGAGGAGTGGCCGAGGGTTTTTTCCTGAGCAAAGGAACACTTTTCCTTCTTCACATATAGCTGGTTCTCTCGCAGCTTCCCAAACACTAGTTTCAAATGCTCCATGTGTTCCTCCAACGTGGAGCTGTACACCACAAAATGTCATCGAGGTAGACCACAACGAACTTGTCGAGATAGTCATGGAATACCTGAAAAAATTCAAAAAGGTGCAAAAGGTGGCTGGCGCATTGAGCAGACGGAGTTGGCCGCATTGAGAAGCTGCTGCAGCAGCAAGTCGAGTTGAGAGCACACTCATTTAGCAGATCAACAGGGTCTTGGAGACCTATTGCGGGCAACATACTGAGCCTCGTTAAAGAAAGGAAGCCGGGTCTTTTTCTTTATCACCAACCATTTGGCGCTTTCCTTGAATCAAACCTAGGGTATAAGTTTTGAGATAGCATTTTACAGAAAAAGCCCTCGGGTGTGGGTCAAAAAACTCTCTTTCAAGTCCCATGGGCACACTGAAACTAGGCTATTCCTCGCATCGAGCAAGGAAATAGAGTCGGCATTACAGGTCTTCTCTCTTGTTCAATGAAGCGTCTTAACTAACAAAGGCTAGCGAACGGGTAGGAATGAAATTCAAGAAGATGGATCCGTTTAAGAAGAATCAGCAGCTATTTTTTCCGCTATAGTTCGACTCAAAAGGTCTTTCCGTGGCAGAGTTCAGTGACGGCAACTCACTAGGCGAAAAAGAAGCTGCTAGTCTTGTCGGAATAAGCCCTTCTCCGGGAAGAGAAAGAGATCAAGCGTTAGACCTAAGGAGAAGAAAGATCTACGCTACGATTCATGGTATCCCAGTAAAACAGATATTTCATTAAAAGAGTAAGGGCAAAGGCAAGTCCTCCCATTACTGGAAGCAGATCAAAGCATAGTAGAAAAGGGCTATTACTTCTCCGATCTCCGTTTCAATCGAGTTCATACCATACCTGGTTTTTCCCGTCGGGGAGGAAAGCTGTAAACGAATCCCCTATTTCGGAATAGAAAGGGACTGATTCCACATATGGCTATGAATCAATAGCCAGATAAGCCGTTACAAGCTTTGAGGGCGTAAGCGAGCAATGCTAGCATGGGACTTCTGATCCCTATTTCTTATATAAGAATAAGCAAGCTGCTTGGGGCTCTCCGGGTTTGCTAGATTTGACACAGATATTAGACCGTAGCACAAGAGACGATTCGATTGACTCATTCTAAGAGACGCGGTAACGCGAAGAATAATGATGTCCCCAAAAGAGCTCTTGAAGGCCCATCTAAGATTTCGCCTTTCCCCCGACTTAGCATGGACGAGGAAAGGCGCTAAGGCAAGCTAGCTCTTTAAACCATGGGGAAGGAAAGGAACTGACATAATAGATGGGCCCTATCCGCGCGAAGAGGGGATTTCCTGTTTGCTACTCTAACCCTATTGGCGTATCGAAACCTTTTTTAAGTAAATCCTTCTTAATGTCGTGTCGGATCATAACGTATAACACACATGGGGGTTCGCTCTAGGAAGACCTGCACCTACATATACTATATTCCATGATGACCAGCTCCTTCACGAGCGACTAGGTCAGTTCTACGGGATAGTCAATATTCCATTCGGGCATGCTGGTCACCTCCACAAGCTGCAGGAACAGCCGTACGTACCCAACCAGATAAAGCTATGTACTATACGAATCATAACGAACCAACCAACCAGAATGGGAAGGAAGATGGGCGGGTGTTAAATGGAGCAAATCCAATCAAAAGGTAGGCTTAGGCTACACGCATACAAGAATGGCTGAAAAGAGAATAGCGAACGGACCAAGTCACCGAATCTCCTAGCCCGCTAGCAAGCAATAAAGGTAGGCCCCTGTCAGATACTTTACCTAATGCAATTGACCGACCCGGCATCCCCACATGAACCGGACCTGCAAGCCTGACAACGCTATAAAAAGAAAAGTAGTCGTAGCAAGCCGCATTCATAACAAGAAAGAAAGAATCAATGGAAAGGGGAAATAGTGGATTGGATGGGTCAGAAAGCCTTTCTCTCTCGCTCTTTCTATGACAAGGCGTACTTAGTCTTCTCCCCCCTTATTATATAATTGAATCTTCCTATCTTCCAACAGGATAGTTTCTGAACATTTTCTATCATTTGTCGTGATATATAGGGCTGATAGCCCCCTGACGGGAGAGGTCTTTTAGTATATTGTGGAGAGAGCCTCCGCTCTCTGCTTTTTCTTCTCGCTCTCGGATCGGCAGGCAAGCGACTCTCTTGAATTGAACAGCTAGCTCCTCACATGAGTAAAAGAATCTAACCTCAACCCCCAGTCGTACCAGGTGGCATGATGTTTTTTATAGACGCTCAGCCTATGATCGTTTGAGTGCGATCACCATCAATCATGAGTTTGAGTGAGACAGTTCGATGTCTTAGTCGTGCCCTATGAGCTCCCTGTGGTGAACTCAGGCTTTCCTCAGAAGGATTCCCCCAGCTTATGTCATTCATACCCATATAAAGAAGGTAAGAAGGGCCCTCAGAGCTACTTTTTGCAATGATCGCGCTGAGATCTTCCGTTGGTCGCCTCTCTTCCTACTCGATCTTCGGCGGGATCGAATGCTTTCCCGGAAAAGTAGAGATTCCGTATGCCAGTCATAGTAATAGGGTTCTCAGCTCAATTATCTCTCTATCCACCTTGAGTTGGTCTTCAGGGTTCCATTCTTGATGTACCTACTCTTGAAGTTACTTCTGATCTATCTACTGTAGGTTCAATCCCCGGTCATTCTATCTTGAGTGAGGGGACGAGTCATCTTGCTCGACATCATGGGATTGCACTTTCATTAATGGGCCGCTTACTCCGAATTGGGATATCTAATTAGAAAAAGCAAGACTGAGGTGCGGTGACGCGAAGATCGGTACTTCTTTTCTTCCTTTCTACAGTATGAAATATTATTAACCATTAGTACTTTTAGTACTTTGCTTACAATAGAAAGCGAGTTCGTAGGTGCAGTGGAGATCCGTGCTAGGTTCAATCTAGTATGGGATGTATATCATGAGTAGGATCATGTTGTGACTTTAGGTAATTTAATTTGCTATGTGTCAGACCTGATCTTACTTTACTTGAGGCAATGATGTCCTCTAGGGTGTTGTTGTGTAGATTCCGAGCTTCGGTTTTATTCTTTCGTAATATTTCCGTTGTCTTGGGATCGTGCTGTCTTAGTCTAGGCCCGAGGCTAAGCGCATGCTCTTCCATTTTCATCCCTGTTTCTTTTGCAAAAGAATGAAAGAACGGAGTCTAACTTTCTTTGAGGAAACTGGGACTGAAGGGTGCATTGAGTTTGGTTCAATTCGCTTTCAAAGATCGGGAGTGTGCCCGACATAGGATCTTGCTTCTCCGCCATATAAGATAAGCATTTCCAGATCGGATAAAGATTTCAAAAATGCCCCTTTCTTTGGAACTCGATTTCGGCTTGGTAGGTTCCTTCTTCTCTTGATTGGTTGGTCTCTTCTTGATGAAGGAAGTCGGCCAAGTTCACGAGGAGAAAGACGGAGTTCATTTTTTTCTTATCAGTAGAGTTCGAAGAAAGAAAGAAGGATCCAAGATGGCCAAAGTACATCGCCAAGTACAGCCATCAGCAGCAAAGAGAAATAAGAGATCAATGGCTAAGGCTCATCAGTCTACGAAGGCAGAATCTATCTCTTCTAGACTTTACATTCAAGCGTCTTCTACTCATCAGATGAAGAATCTAGCAGAAGTTCGTCTGTCGAAGCAAGCGAGTAGTCTTCCTCAGAGCAGAGGAGAGAAAGCTAAAGCCAGAGTCTTAACCCCCTTTCCTTTTTTTTGGGAGAAAAATAAATAAAAAAGGATTGGCGGCGGCCCGAGAAAAAAGAAGACTTTCCGCTTTGACTTAGCCATACGATTGCTGCTTGTAGGCTGTGCGCTTGCCGCTGGCTTTTTAACCGGGCTTCCGCTTCCTCAGCCTCTGGGTCGAAAAGCAGGAATTTGAATGGAAGTGAAAGCTTTTTTCTCCCTTTCCCCACTCACTCCTGCTGGAATGAGTAGGCCTCCCCTTTCTTACTAGAGGTTGAATCAAATTGTAGTAAGAAAGAATTCTATAGTAAAAGACTGACTCGAACTTTATTTGTGTTTTTTGTAGTAGGAAGGGGAAAAAACCCGTCTCCACCCTCCTTGTCGAATAAGGCTTGCTTGCTTGCATGGAATGATTCTCCCTTCTATGATGAACTTTCTTCACTTCAGCTTTCTAGCGCTTGGCTTACCTGCCTTGACTATCAGAGAGATGAATTGCTATCCATCAGAGAGAGAGAAAGGAAGTTGTACCAGAGGATTGATTCTAGTGAAACTTTTCATCCTCCATAGATAGCAAAGGAACTAGCTCACAGGCCTCCTACCTACGAGACTGGGCCGACTGCTTAGAAGCAAAGCAAAGAAAAAAGGGAGATGAATCCCGATTGCCTTTGATTCTCATTGGAATGAGACCTCCTCTTTTTTCAATGTTGAAATTGCATCATCTCAAACTTCATCGAACCTAGCAGGAAAACCTGTACTTCTTTACTTCTTTCCGGTTAGTTCAAGAAGGGACATCCCATGCTGTCCCACCAACAGAGTCCCCGTGCTTTAATGCAGTCCCCGGTTATTAAGCCGCTAACGCGCATCTGAGAATATCTGTTTCTTTCCATTCCTCTTCGGTGTCGGCTCTTCCCTTATCTGTCAATGATAGCCTTCGCTTGCAAGCATTACTTAACCTTTACAGTCCATCGTTCAGCTTCAACTTTCGTACATACGTAACTAGCTTTAAATAGAACCTTGGCTAAATTAGCAGCTATCAACTGGTTGACAGTTAAAGGAATTTCAAAGCAAGTCGGATAATCGGATAAACTGGCAGGCATTGATGCTACCACTTTCTCTTCTTTCCAGGTTTTATATATTTTCGGATAAAAGAGTGGAGTTCCTTCCTATCCCTATCCAGCAACTATCAACTATTAACGATAACAACCAGTTCTGAATTAGCATTAGGCATTCATCCTCTTTCGGGTATTTAAAACAAAACCTGCTCCTAACGAACCGGCTCTTTCTTTCCTGCTTGGAAAGCTGCTAGTACCAAGGTAAACCCAGAATTTTTCACTCCATAATCTTTATCTACATCTAATTCAATAGTTGCTTTCCATGCAAGTTAAATAAAAGAATACGAGCTAAGCGAGTGGATTCCATCCCTATCTTTATCTTTTGTACCAGTTAATTAGCTGAGAGTTCTTTTCATTTTACTGCCTAATTCTCTTTCCCTTCCCCAACCTCTAATAAGCTATTTATCCTAATTTAGGATACCGATACCAGGCCTTGCTTAGCTAGGGAATTACAACTTTTTGTAATTCTGTAAAAAGAATGAACTCTAAACAGCATAAAGATCTCCTGCTTTCAGATTCTCAATATACAATATACCTAATAAGAGTCGAGGATAACTGGCTCATCAAAAAGAGTGAGAGGTGCTTTCCATGTAAGCTTCAATTTTTGTCAATTGACTCCGCTGCTTCTAAGCAAGCAAAGAAAGTTATTCTCCCTTAGTGTACTCTCGAGCTTTCAGAAACGATCTTAGCCAAACGTTGACCGGCTTTAATCAAAGCACCTTTTGGCGCTGGCTTTTCAAAACATATATAGCTTAATGAATGCTATACACTAGTAATATCTAAGTGAAGAGTTCCTCTGAAGAAGACATGGTAAAGCCGGGGAGTTTCATCCTGCCTAATACCTTTATCTGAAGGAAGGCTAACTCGTCTGATACAAGTCACCCAAAGGTCACATGCTTCAAACAAAGAATTCGTTCTCTCCCTGCCGAAGAACAACCTGAAAGTCATCCACTTAGATTAGCTATATATATCAACACCTTTTTGGCTTCATTACTACATTCCGTCACACAAGTGAGGGCTTGATTTAATAGGGTTATAAAATGGAATCTTCTATTGCCTCTTACTTATACAGTATACAGGAATTACAACAGCAGTTATAAGAAAAAGAGATCCCTTACACTATACAAAGATACTTATACATATTACATGTATGTATAGAAGAATCTTCTCTTCATTATAATGTAAAAGAGATCCCTTAACGGTCGACCCTTGAACTCTCTTTTTTTCTTTATTTTGGAACTTGCTTTGTTCTTCTTTTTGATTACAGGAGTCTGATTTTATTCCATCTTATGGAATTAGCCTTTTCTTTTAAGCTACTGATGCCCTAACTTCATCTGCCCAACCTTGACTTTTGCCTCACGTATGAGAAGCATTGCTTTGCTATGAGAGTATTGGCCTTGCTCCTTCTTCCTAAAGAAGCGATGGGATGGATGCCAGACGCGCTTTAGCAAGGAAATTCTTCCACATTTATTCAGCTCGAATGAATGCGAAGTTATGATAATCTCCGTTGTTCTTCCACAGATGGACAGAACCGAAGAGAGGCAACTAGCCATTTTTTCACTTGGCGAGATATTCATAATTTATGTATGAGTTGCTACGGTAGAGCACACCTTTCTTCTCCTTATGTGTTGAGAAAGAATTCACTTTTGATTTATGGCCCTTACCAAAATCAAAAGAAATAGTGAATGAATTTTACTGTGGATCTGCTTTAAAGGAATTTCAAAGATTCTGCTCTTGAGCATCAAAGAGAGCAGCAAAAGCGTAGATGCAAGGAACTCTTTCTTTGCATCGTTCAACTCCTACTCCTATCCCTTTCTTCCTCGAGGAAAAAAGATAGCACTTAGGGGAGCTATTAAGGCCTTTCTTTCCTACTCAGCTGACAGTTTTCTCTCTCCAGTATAGAACCCCATAGAATAAAGGGAAGGGAATATATTCTCCTTTTGAATTTGAATATGTGTGTGCTTGATCTCATAAAGAGATTACATTATTTTATACTCGTCTTGCCGCTTGAAAAAGGGCTTTCTCATTCTTGTGATTTATAGATTGGTAAAGTGCTCAGAGTATGGTACCCTAGGGGGCAAAGGCCGTTCCTAAGGTTTTGCACATATTGACCAAATACCAGGAAATTGAGCTAACCACCATTCCTTCACCGAAGTGGTTGACGACCCTTTTCGATCAGTTCGTCCCAGCAGCTTTGAGGAGAAATTCCTGTCAAGAAAGCTACCTCCTACTGGCCTGAAATCTCTTATCATATCACTAGAAGGAACCTGGCTAGCAACCTATGAAAGGAAAGCTAGATCTTAATAAAAGAAAGCCTTGACCCTCAATAGACTGACATGGCTCTGGCTTAGAAGAAGGAATTTCATGAGATGTCACAGAAGTCGTAGAGAGATAAGTAGGACTCAGCATTGAAAGTAGATATCCCTCTTTAGCAGTGCTTTCTTTCACAGACTCAAGGATTGCATTTGCCTTGTAGGTGGGTAGCCCTGGTGGCAGAGTTCCCAGCTACCTTAACCTTAGCTTACAGTTCAGGGCAGTTAAAGGATGTTATGCACGGACCCAAGATAAATGTATCGGGTACTTCTTTCTTCAAATTATTTGAAGCTTACCTTTCCGGTGTACCAAGTCTTGAGCTTCCTCAGATTCTCCACTGGGTCATCAAAAGATTTCCCTTTAGAGCTTGACCCATCCACCTCCTCTTCTTTTGGCTGTTGTCTTGCGCCCCATGATGATGGAAGTGATAAAACAGATAAATCTGCTGAAGATTTGTAAGAATGAAGGTTGGTAAGATTTCGAAGGTTTCATTTGGTGGTCTTTATCATCTTAAAATAAGAAAAGTAGCTGCGCTTTCATGCCCAGAGTAGGAAGAATCAGATCTTCTCCTAGCCGTCTGGTCTTGTTGGTGTGATCGTATCCAGTGCTTGATGCAATAGAAGCTGCTATAAGAACCGAACCATTGCTTGGCTCTCTCCTTTTAATTATGGACTATTAGAAATGTTAACGTAACCTTCGCTATGTTATCTCAGGCTATTGAGCCAAGTGGGAAATTGTACAATTTACATAAGTGGCTGAACTGTGTGATGGAAAGAACTGTACTAAAATTAGGAAATTTATTGAATAGGAAGAGAATGTGAAAACTAGTAGCATTAGTATACAGATGCCATAGAAGGGCAAGGACCTGATTGGCCTAAGGAGATCCGGGAAAATGGAATTTATCCAATTCGTGTTCGTGAACTTAGACATTCAAGGATATAACTCCAAGGATATAACTCAAAAGAGGCATTTCTTAAACAATGACTGAGGTAAAATAGCACATTAGGCGGTAGCCATTCAAAAGTCAAAAGTCCAAAAGAAGATGCCCTAATGACTTGCCTGCTTGGCTTGTTTTTTCAACAACCCGTTAATTCAATGTCTGGGGTAGGGCCTTCCCTTCTTCCTTCTTTTTGGCAAAGGAAATGTTGGTATGGATAGTATTGTTAAACAGAAGTTTCAAAATAAAGAAAAGAAGAAGGTACTACAACTAAGTACATGAGCTGAAGTCGATAGTCGATTTTCCAACAAAGATTGAGGTCGCCTTGTATCTAGTGGCTAGTCTAACTATGGGGAGCTACGAGATTACATCTTTAACAAGAGGAGTTGTCTTTTAGAGAGGATAAGGTAAAAAAAATAACTACTTTATTAGAATTAGAAAGCAGTAAAGTCATCAGTGACGGCGTATTCTCTACCTGTTATTCCGACAACAGCTTATGATATCACCCTCGCCTCAGGTCACTAAAGACCAGAAGACCGAGAGTAAGGGGTTACCTTAAGCCAAGTCGATAGAAAGAAAGAAGGTCAAAGACCTAGAGCCACAGCGCAATGCTTCGATTAGACTCTTAGTAACGCTCGGGCCCCATACGGATGGGTCCCTTCGCTAACCGTAAGGAAGAATTAAGGAGTGGTCTCTCGGAGCGTTCCGTACCCTATTAGACTGAGACTAGCCAATTCCTTATCTACGCCTTATCCCAGCGCTATCTTATTACTGAGAAAACTACGTTTCTTGATGAATACTACATCCTGTTAGGACCTGAAAAAGGGGATTAAAAGAGGATATAGACCTCATACGTTGAAACTCAGATATTACGTATGAAATGGAATCAGTCCTTAGTCTATCTCAAAGTAAACCTAGCAAGGTTATAAAGTTCTAAGGTAGTAGTCAATTCCTTCTTTGAAAGATGTTTGCTTAGTCCCGCGAAGTAGGGTGCGCAGATATAGGCTTCTCTTAGATTTCATCCTTCTCGTAGACCTTTGAGAAAGAGGCAAGGCCACCCGCTCCTTACCTTTCGTTCTTTACCCAGACCAAAAGAAATGGTAGCTGGCTGGATGTTTAGAAATAGCCCCCTCTAGCACTCTGTCCCCCAGGCTTGTGAGCCCGGTGCCGGATCGCTAGGCAAGGATCGAATCCGAAACAAAATGAAAGGAAAAGAGAATGACTTCGAACAGGGCAAGCCAAGTGAGAACTCAAGTCGAGATGGTCCTTACGATTCCGGCACTTTTGAATAGCATTCTGGTCTGGAAGATTTTTAATAGGTATCGACCTCTATTGATTCTGGATTCTCTTTGTCAATGGATGGACTTGCCACCTCTCTCATACCTTAACTCGGGCTATAAACAACTTCTGAGACAAAGATAGCGAGGAAAAGAAGGAAAAAGGAAAAGAGGGTAGTTCGTGGCTTGGTCTTCACTGACACACTATCGGACTGGATCGAGATCTTAGGATCTAGCAAGACTTATTACACCTTGGGGAAAGCCCATACGGGAGAACGTTCATCAGATAAAGAATAGTTCTGATTCCGATATTTCACTATTGAACTTCCTCACTTCTCTATTTCAGTTCCTATCTCTTCTCTTCCCTATCGAGTAAGAAAGAAAGAAATTGAATCACGATGACTGCCTTGTTCAGTAAAGCTAACTATGTATAGGAAACTATTGAGTTTGATTGCTGGTCAAGACCTATCCCTTGAACCTGGAACTTCAGTCTTACTGCGAAAGCAATACTTATTCGAAATTAGTTTCGGACCTCAACATCCTGCTGCTCATGGTGTTTAAACTAGATGGGTGCGTTTAAAGCACCGGGACCCGATGGCCTCCAAGAAGCCCATTTCTTTCTCCACTAGTGCAACTGAAAGAGTCTCGACCGATAGGCTAATAAGCTCTTTTCTCCTTCGACCCTCTCACTCACTAAGGTTTGGCTTTTCACAGGCATGGCACTCGCACGTAAGCATAGGGGCAAAAGTAGCTAAAGGAAGCCCTATCCCTTTGGTACTGACTACTTATCAGGAAACTGCAAACCTCTGGGTGTATAGCTAACCACTCGACTGATAAAGAAATGCTTCCAATTCGTTTGGTCTGGGCTCGATCCCTTCAACCGCATGGAAGGTCGCAAGAGAAAAGATAAACTATTCTTGTTAGCAGCTTTTTCAACCTCCCCGAGGTAAGGAAGTCAAGCAACCAATAACCTTTTTACCTACGCACATTGTTATAAAAATAATTATAAAATGATAAAAGAAATTCTTTTACTATCTTATTTTTTTTTGTATCCACAGATGGTTTAGAACAATCACTGTTTGCTAAGTATCCTCGGTTCAAAAGTACGAACCTCTTTCTTCGAGGTTGGGTTAACCTTAGCCCCTGCTTCTCTGGTTTCGGCTGGTTATTTTTCGGTTGAGGTTGTTTTGTCAGTCCTATACCCTTCTGGAAAGACATTCTCAGAATTGGAATTTGGTATATCACACCTAGACTTTTTTTGTTTTTAGTCGAGTGTGAATTCCCCTGCCTTCTCCTAACCTCTTTTCCGAAGTCACCTGGCTCTTGAAACTCCCATTGCTTAGGGGTCAACTCCTTGCTTTCATCGAGAATGTCATTGCCTCATGATTGCTGTCCAATGCTGTATTTCGACTACATTTCGCTACGCAACCCTCGCGCTTACTCTAGAAATAGAGAAAGCAAAGGGGATTCATTGCTCTTTCTCCTTTTTTTTCCCCGGCACACAAACAAGATTTTATTTTGTCACTGGTAAACCTCATCAATTCCATTCTATGCCGGGGCGGTGCCATCATTTCTCCGTTTAAGCTATTCCATGGAATGGGATGTCTTTTGCGCCAGCTTTCTTTCCTATTGGTTACGGTTCTCTTGTCTCGGTCATCTCATTTTATGGTTTCAGCATATGGCTATGGTTCAGATACAGACTAAAGACGAAATAGAGTCTTTCACTTCACCCTTGCTTCCTACTAAAAATGTTCAATCCCTTGCCCCTCTCGCTTCGCTCGAGCTGCTATCTTTGCCCCTCTCCCTATCGGAATCGGAACTATTCGATATCTGATTCTCCTTGTTTCCTTTCCTGTGCTTTCAGAGTGGGAAGAGGTTAAGACCCGATAGTACGTATTCTTTTCCTTGTTCTTTGATCTAGTGGCACTCTCTCCTACAGAAAGAACTGCTTATCCTTAGTTTCACACTAAGCTCATCTAACCGCACTAAGCTAAATCAACCCTAAAGCTTTGCTATCGCTGCTATCCTTTCAGTCGAGATACTACGTTCCTTCTAGGAGATTCTATTAACTAGAGACTGAAAGGCGAGGTTCCAGCTTCTGTACAAGGGAGCTTCACCTAATCGGATGGGATCAAGTTTGACTTTTCACACTGGTCAACCTCTTGCTTACTACAGCTCGTGGCTAGCGTATATGTTCGTCTATATAAGGATCAGTCCGAGATATCAAAAACTGGTTGCTTTGAATTTGCTAAACGCCGTAACGTAAGGGCACCCCTCTCACTTAAAGCTTGAGTCCCGTCGTATGATAGCTACGTTAATGAATTCTATCCATTTCGCTCCTGTGCTTCAACGGGTAAGTTTTTTTATGAATCTCAAATTCAGTCTCACCTATCGTCTAAGAAAAGAGTATTGAGTTGTCTACCCTCTTCTAATAGCCATTACAGTTCATTTCGGCACTGCTTACCGGAATGTTCACATTGAAACGATTCCGATAATCCGGCAATGCCGCTTGTAAAGCTCTTTCGCGGCTAATCCGCGCTTAAATCAATTCCATTCATTCACTGGATTGACCGGACGGACCCTACCTACACTGATAGAAAGTACTTCTTCCTAGAACTCCATTTTGTCCTTTAATAAAGCCCTTTTCTCAACCCACGTAGCGGAATCACTACAGTCGAAAGATGAGCTATCCAATTCCTTTTATCGTGGCATTATCGGGTCTTTCTGGCTGATGATGGTTAGCATTAGCTGATTTCTCACTTGCCGGAATGAGGCTATCAGTGATTGAGTTCCACGAGGGTAATGAACGTCTAAGAATGACATCAGTAGTTGCAATCCTGCTTTCGTGGAAGTAGTACCTATCAAAAGTAGGAACTAGCTAAGCGTCCATTGATCAAGGATATTGGCCAAAGCCAGAAGTGGGCCAAGCTGGAGTTCTTGTTCGAGTGAGCGGGTAAGCAAGCGGGTACGCCCGAGTTATGTAATAGAACTACTAATCAGTCTTCTCATCTCTAATCCAGCTAATTCCTAACAAGCTACGCACCTTCTTGTACTTCTAGCCAAGTAAGGCAAGGCTGTTTCTGTTGTTGAGTTAAACAAAGGGTAGTCAGATAATAGGCGGATGGAGGGCCTATTCTGGACCAATTAGAAATAATAATCCCGATGCTGTTATGAATGAGTTTATGTCTTAAGAGAGCTAGTAGTTATGAGTTCGTAGCTAAAGTCAAACTGGAGCTAGGAACGTAGCAGTGAACGCAGTGAACGGAGCTACCGGGTAAACGAGTGAGCTTAGCCCGTAGCCGGGTAGGGAACTGTTGTTGCTTAGGCCGGGTAAACTTAGGCTTAGGAAAGGTAGTTTACTTGCTTGCTTGTTAGAGTAAGGTTTTCAATTGCTTGCTTCTTAGAAGCGAAGGTTCGGAGATCTCGAGCGAAGCTTTAGGGTTGTACTGAGCTTAGTGCTTGGACTAAGGAATAGAGTTGAATAAATAGTGACACGACTTCTCCTATTTTGCCAACTAAGGCTATTTCTGGTCTGAATGTTATTGATTCCCGGTTATAAAATGAGATTTTCTTTAGTAAAAGATGCCGTAGAATCAAGATCTTTTGTGAGAAAGAAGAAAGAAGTAAGAGTTCAGGCTCAAGGCTTCTTTCCAGCTCTAGTTATCTTGAATTAAACATCTTTCTTCTTTACGCTTTTTAGTTTACTTTTAGCATTCCTTTCATCTGCCCTAGGCAACTTTCTTTCTTATCTTAAGATATTCTATATCGAGTTACCGTCGCATCAATAGGAAGCACCGGTTACGAGAGCTTTTTAAGCAAGAGCGTCTGATTGAACAAAAGCCATTCTTGAACAAGGGCTATAGCACCAGCTTCCCCCTGATCTGACTAATCTTTCTCATTTTCCCGGGATTATTAGATGCGGATTACCGATCCGCGGGATAATAGCTCGTCACTTACCTGAAAGCCAATAGTGGGACATGCCCAGAATCAGTTGTGCTAGAATCTCCTCTTCCCTTTGCAATTGAAGAAGAAGAAAGTCTGGGTGGAAGGTTCAAGACAGAAGCAAATGAAATAGAATAAGATAAGATGCCATAGAATTGGATGGCAGGTAATCCCCGAAAGGAAATAAAAGAAAGTAAAGAAGGTAAAAAAGGCAAGGCAAAAAAGGGCAAGAAGGTCCTTCCCTAACCCTAACGAGGAGAGGACAAGACTAGCTACTTTCTCTAAGGTGCAACCTTTTCTGTCCATGTCCATCTCAGAGCCTATCCCATCACGGGGAAGGGGGAAGAAGGACCTATTTACTTCGAAAAGAGCCTAAAAGGGAAGGGGCATGAATGTCCACCCTCTTATTCTACTAATTCATCCTTTTGAATGCAAAATGCCACAGGATCTGATCCAATATCCACGAAAGGAAAGGACATTTAGTCCGGGAATAAGCGCTGTGAACGAATCCGCAGTAAGGATATCCACGAATAGGACAAATGCTATCGAATAGGCTGTGAATGCCCTCTTTGGACGAATAGGAACAGAATCCCCTTAAAAAGGTATTAGACTTCTCCCTTACCTTGCCGGAACGGGAAAGGGCTCTCTTGCTTTGCTTGTTTGCTTTGTTCCTTATAGCACTGTGTCAAGTTCTCCTTTCATTGGTCTCGGGTGAAGTATCTGTTATAAGCGAATCTTTCCTTCCTTGGCGGATGGTGGCATACTCCCTTCTGGCCTATCCAAGTTCAACTTCTCATTCTAAAAAAAGAGAAAGGGCGATAGCTTTCAATAATCCTTCTCTCATTCGGAGGGGCTTTCTCTCCTCAAAGGCTCCCCTTAGAGTGGAAATTTCCCTGGCTAGCGCCTGCAGAGTGTAAGTATAGAGCTGGGTCCTCATTCCAGTGATTTTCATCTCCTTCTTGCGGGGACAAGAGAAGACGAAGATGGAAAGCATCGGCTAGGCCTTTCTTTCTCTGATTAATTTCCTGTTCAAAGACTGAGCTAAGAACGGATCGGAGAAGGTTACCAAGTTGAGTAGAGGGATGTGTTGAAGGGAGCAAAAGTACTGAAATGAAGGATATGGCTAAGTTTATTTATAAGTTTAGTTTTCTGAGCCCCCTTATTGTATGTGCTAGGGTAACTAAGCTGATGGTCGTAACCGTGGGATCTTCTCCAAAGTGTATCAAAACACTAGGAAGCACGATACCACGTCCTGCTTTAGGTTGTGTCAAACCTAGAGCAGACACCAAGAAATCTGTACCACTGATACCACCCAATACATAACCTCCTAAAGGGAGGCCGGTACCAACGTCCAAGATAGGTACTCGGAAATTTATACCCTTTACCGCAACCATGTCGTAAATCTTTCACATCAGACCAAAACGAACCAACTGAGGATTGGTCCGATCGATCTTCCATTTCCGATTAACGACAGGTGCATTAAAGAAGTCTTCGATTCCGTAACCATTCCAAAAATTTACTAGTCTATCTTTCATTTTTTCATCTTTTACATTATCATACATTGGTCGCAACCAATATTTGTGTGACATTTCCCGCATCCATTTTTATCCACCGAGTAATAACGTTGGCTTTCCCAGAAATGCGATTCCTTAGGAATATGAATTGAGATAACTTATCGGTAATCTAACATTAGATTACTTAAAAGAAAAAAATAAGAGTTTTATTCTTTCTTATAGCCTTTGTGCAAAATAACCCCACATTGCTTACTTCACTCTCCGTAGGGAAAGATTAAGAATGAATATTCCGGAGAAGAAATACTTGTACCCATACCCTAAAGCTTTTTCTTTTTCCCGCTTCGAGTAAGCAATTGAATACAAACAAGACAAGTGAGCCATAGGCAAAAAAGAAGACTGCTATATTCGCTACTGAGAAACCAACGTTTAATGAGTCATATGGGGAATCATCCAAATGAGGACCTGAAAAGGCCTTCGAAAGCAATGTCTTCGTCTTTTTCCACTGGCCTTTCTGTCCTCTTCGCTGTAGCTCGAGCTACATAGTAACCTTAGTCAATCAATCAAATAGGCCAACAAAGTGGATTTAGCCGGGCTATCTCTTTCAAGTCTTAACTCGTGGACAGCAACTGCAGGCTCGGCTTACTAAATCCTTCTTATTTCATTTCTCCCTAGGACAGTGAAGTGACTTCCGGGGGAAGACAGAGCAATACGCCCAGGAGATTGAGATAAAGCAAGATAGGACGTAGTTGCTCGACTGATAAGGAGAGGGTTGAAGACGCTCTCCCGATAGGGAGAGGAATTCTCTATCTCTTTCTCTTTTCCTGGTGTCCGATGATGTCCCAATGGTTTGGACTTGAGTAGACTGAAAAAAGACATACAGCCTTGGCAAGAACGTTGCTCCGCGGAATAGGTATATATGACTCATGCTCCTTTAGGTTCTTTAAATTCCGTGGGTGGCGTAGCTACAGAGATCAATGCTGTCAATTATGTTTCTCCTAGAAGTTGGTTAGCTACCTCTCCTCAAGAGGAAGGGCATTAGCTTCAGCTTCCGAATTCTAAATTAGCAGAAGTACTTCCAATCCTGACAATCCTTAAGGTGAAATCCCTTCCCTGTCTTATTTCAATGCTTTGAAACCATGGGCGGTGGATGGCGAAGGAAGAGAGAGGGCAAGTAAGCTAGGAATTGCTTATAGTAAGATGCGCGGACCCAGGGCAGTGGACGGGATTAGAAGGCTTCTCCAAATCCCACGTATGAAGCTGAAGCACCCGGTTTACGAATCAATCAAACGAGCCGCAGACGCCAAAAGATGTATCCTATATTCTATCCTAAGCGCGATGGACGAGCACCCGGACCGGAGGCTGCCCGCCCGGATGATGTTTGTGATGTCAAAGAGGGGTTTTCTAAAAATGACCACTACGAACGAAGGACCAACGACGATGAAGGATGAGAAGTAGCAGTTTCAGTCAGGTCAGAGCCTTTTGGTGGAGGCCCTGCTTCAATTTCAAATACAACCCCGACTCAATCAAATCACACCAATGGAAATACCAAGTCGCAGTCGTAAGTAAAAAAAAGAAAAAAATTAGGCAGTGGAAAGAAGAAAACGACTCTATGAATGCAACCTGAGGAAAAGAAAAAAGATATAAGACTGCTACTGAAAAGAATAGTTTAAAAATCAAATTACCCTTCTTTAAGGGGCGTAGTGGCAAGGCAGGACTTATTTCTATTCCCTTAAATGCGCCTACTCCCCGTTTCTTCCTCAATTAGTAGGTCGTGGAGCAAGAGAGAAATAAGGGATCCCACCAAGACTTTGGGTTCGACTAAAGCTTCCGGGCTCGGCTCCGGCTTGGGACTGGAAAGAAAGCCCTTGCGCCGCACAAATCCCCGGATCGGGTACGAAAAGCAAAGACGACACATTATAATATAATATAATATAATATAATATAATATAATATAATATAATATAATATAATAAGTGCGTGCCGATACACATCGCTAGTTGCATTGGAAGCATCATCTCTTAGTGCTTCCCTTCGGTCGTCGAAGAAGAGAGCTAGAAAGTTTCCCAAATCTGGTACTTCTTACTGCCACTCGCGCCATCGGCTGCGTGCTCCTCGCTTACCTCCTTTTCACTAGTGGCACACAAAGCTAAAGTACCTTTTTTCTTATTTTTTTTTCGCTGCGGCTTAGGTACCATTCCCTCTGGTCCAAGGATAGCGTCGGGTCTGACCCACCATTAGCCTGGTCTCGCTTTGGTAGCCCAACCGGCTATCAGGGCAAGGAACTCTTAGCTCGAACCAACTTCTTATCTAACCGCTCCCAAAGCATCGGCATTAGACTGAATCTGATTGTAAGGCTGTTTTGATGTTAAAATAAGCCTGCCATGGCTTACAAATGGCATTTTAAAAAAAGGTTCCGTCTATCGCAAAAATGGCTTGTCTAAGGCTAGTACTGGCGGACCAGTATGCCGCGGTGGTATACCTTTTTTCACATCCTGATTGGGTTCAAAATCTTTTCAACCAGGATATGTAATAAGGCGGTAAGGTTTACTTATGAAAGCGTCATCTCCGGCATTGCCTTGCCCTGCTAAGGCTCGCTCATAATGACGAGCTACCTCAGGGCAAGCGATGACTACATCATCTCCTAAAATAGCATAATCCGTGAAACGCCGTCCGGGATACAGTTGCTCAGCGCAACCACTACCTGAAATGAGTGACTAATAATAAAACCCAGTTCAGACAGGGCCGCCTCGTAGCATTTGGCTACCCCGCTATCGGCAATGACAACGTCATCACCGACGAGAAAGTTGCGACCGAGTACCGCCAGGCGCTTAGTGATCTAGGAGTGGATATTTCACTACCCAAATCCCTGATCTCTAAGACTGGTGGTGCTGAGTTTGCGAAGCGCTTCCGATGTCATCATACGAGAAAGGATTTATCTCCAATCTCCATGAGAAACATGACTAACACCCACCATCCACATGGGCTCTACGCCGTTCTGAACCTTTATTTTATAAGGTAAAACGGTTTAGTACCTTCTGTCGATTGGCGGGTGCTGGTTACTGGACGCTTTCGCGCTTAAATAAAACTCTGTCGCCTAAGTACCAGCGACTTAAAGCGATATGGGATAAACGCAACTTACCTTTTGAACTATGGCTTGGGCGGCTTAGACCACTCAATCCTTATCTACGTGGGCATCTTATTGATTACCTACGTAAGGCTTTTAAGCCTACAGATCTCAAGCTGTGCCCTCCCGACCTATATAATGATGATTGTCGAGAGTTGCTCGCTGAGATTACTGTGGTTAAGGGTTGGGTACGTCAGTGGCTCAAGTACGTTCAATGGTACCATACGATCGCACTTGACCCTGAAGTGTCAGTCGAAGCCTTCTTTAAAGCGCCTGTCGTAACTAGTAGTTGGAAAGCTACTAGGGAGGATCCACAGTTAGTTAGATTTGGTTTAATGTGGAAACTCTACGATGAGGTTGCTAAGAGGTCCCTGAACTACACACCCGCCTTAGTTCGGGTAGGGGGCCTATCCTCCTGTGAGGTGTCTCTGGTACTGAGTACCTTTTGTATGCTTCTGGGCTTAACCAGCCTAGAGCAGGGAGAGGAAGCATTCACATTAATTGTGATTGTAGACTTTCCCGAGCCATCGGTCATAAGACTTTTGGCATCCAGGATTGTCAAGAGGAAGTAGGATATTCTCGTTGGATTAAGACGGAAGGTCGATACAGCGAAAAAATACATCAAAGAGGAATCGAACCTCTTCCAGTTTTTTTTTGTAAAAAAACTGGAATCCATTTGATGTCCCCCCTCCCTTCCCCCGTTATTTTAGCTGCAACGGCCTAAGACACATGAACATAGGAAATGACTTAGCTCTCTGACTTCTTACTTCATGGGCGGATCCCGAATCCCGGGGATCCCGAGTCGGCTCCAAAATCTTACGTGAACTCGAAATCGAAAATCACTACAAAAGACAACTATTCCCACATTCTCATTCTCAAGATTCAAGGCTATTCCTTTGACACCGCTGGCAAATTCCACCATTTCCCCAGCTTGAATCTCGTTCAATCCATAAACACGTGCAATACCATCTCCAACGGACACCACTCGACCGATCTCATCCAATTGAAAACGGGGGACAAAGTTGCTAATTC
>Ga0157365_10000298_pt1 | contig 22435 bp, 24 predicted proteins | sample AttsexASBM3_FD_111478 | JGI IMG/M metagenome (GOLD analysis project Ga0157365, IMG submission 111478) | Fungus gardens microbial communities from leaf cutter ant in Ribeirão Preto, State of São Paulo, Brazil - Atta sexdens ASBM3 | ecosystem: Host-associated > Fungi > Mycelium > Unclassified ... | reverse complement strand
GGGCGAGCAAAGCGAGTCATCCTGCACGACCCACCAATGTAAAAAGGCGCCCTAAAGGCGCCTTTTTGCTATGCCCGCTACTCCACTTCGCCGTCTTTCGTCCGCGCTTATACTCCTTTTTAGCCCCCCTTTTTCTTCCAGGCGTACTCAGTTTTCCTGTCGCGCTGCCGATAATTTTTGCGGACTTATAAAAAAGGAGGACATGATGTCGACTACCATTACCGCTTCCACCCCGTCTGTCCAGACGAGTAGCAGTAGCAGCGCGTCAACCGGCAACGATCTGGCTTCACAGATTGCTCGCCTGACGCAGCAAATCAATAAGCTCACCACCAAGCTTAAAGAGCTGGCTACCAGCGAGGGCACTACGGAAGAAAAGCAGAAACAGCAGCAGCTTATTCAGAATCAGCTCAAAATGCTGCAGGCTCAGCTGGCGCAGTTGCAGCACGAGCAGGCTGAAAAAGCGCAGCAAAAGCAGGAAAGCAAACAGCTTGAATCCGTGAAGCAAGCTTCCGGTGACCATCAGATTGATGTCTACGTATAAGAAAGATCTCCCCTGCCCCTGACAGGGCAAGGTGAAATGGCAGGAAAGTAAAACCACGGCGCGAATATTCGCGCCGTTTTTGTTACGGTTTTTTCAGCGGCGAAACGAGATGCGTGAGCCCTTCGGATTTAATAAGCAGCGTCATCGCCATCAGTTCCCCAAGCTTGCCCGCCGGAAATTCATCTTTGCGGGCAAACCACAGCAGATACTCTTCCGGCACGTCGATAAGCCTGCGGCCTTTGTATTTGCCAAACGGCATTTCCGTATTGGCGATAGCGATAAGCTGCTCTTTTTCCATTTTACTCACCCAGCAGGCGCAGCATTTCCGCCTCGTCGATTACCTCAATGCCCAGCTCCTGCGCTTTCGCAAGTTTGGAGCCCGCCGCTTCACCGGCAATCAGCAAATCGGTCTTCTTCGACACGCTACCGCTCACCTTCGCCCCCAGCGCGGCAAGGCGCGCTTTAGCGTCATCGCGAGACATCTGGCTCAGCGTCCCGGTCAGCACCACCGTTTTCCCGGCGAAAGGACTGTCTATCTCTTCCGCTTTCACCACCTGCGGCGCGGGCCAGTGAATGCCCACGTTTTCAGTGAGATCCCGAATAACCGCCCGGTTACTCTCTTCTTCAAAGAAGTTAAACACATGTGTCGCGACGACAATCCCGACGTCCGGCACGTTTTGCAGATCGTCAATCGAGGCGTTGATCAGCGCCTCAAGCGTGCCGAAATGCGCGGCCAGCCCGGCGGCGGTCGCCTCGCCGACTTCACGAATACCCAGCGCGTAGAGAAAGCGCGCAAACGTCGTTTCTTTGGCTTTCTCCAGCGCATTAACCACATTTTGCGCCGATTTCGGCCCCATACGATCGAGTCCGGTCAGCTTACCGGCGGTCAGGCGGAACAGATCGGCGGGCGTATGGACGTACTCTTTTTCCACCAGCTGGTCGATGATTTTATCGCCCATGCCGTCCACATCCATCGCGCGGCGCGAGACAAAATGCTTGAGCGCCTCTTTACGCTGCGCGCCGCAGATAAGCCCGCCGGTGCAGCGCGTCACCGCCTCGCCTTCAACGCGCTCGACGTCTGACCCGCATACCGGACACTGGGCCGGGAACACCACGGGCCGCGTCTCTTCCGGCCGTTCAGAAAGCACCACATTCACTACCTGCGGGATGACATCGCCCGCGCGACGAATAACCACTTTATCGCCGATACGCAGCCCAAGGCGGGCAATCTCATCCGCGTTATGCAGCGTCGCGTTGCTGACCAGCACGCCTGCTACCTGTACCGGCTCCAGACGCGCCACCGGCGTAATCGCGCCGGTACGTCCGACCTGGAATTCGACATCGCGCACTGTCGTCATCTGCTCCTGCGCCGGGAATTTAAAGGCCACGGCCCAGCGCGGGGCGCGCGCCACAAAGCCCAGCTGTTCCTGCAATTCCAGCGAGTCGACTTTGATAACCACGCCGTCGATGTCAAAACCGAGCGTCGGCCTGTCGGCTTCCACCTGATGGTAAAACGCCAGCACGTCTTCCGGCGTTTCCACCAGACGAATGCGATCGCTCACCGGCAGGCCCCAGTCTTTAAACTGCTGAAGACGGCCCATATGACTGCGCGGCAGCTCGCCGCCTTCCAGCAGCCCGACGCCGTAGCAGAAAAAGGTCAGCGGACGCTTCGCCGTCACGCGCGGGTCGAGCTGACGCAGCGAGCCCGCCGCCGCGTTACGCGGGTTGGCGAACACTTTCCCGCCGGTGCGTCTGGCCTCTTCGTTAATCTTTTCAAACCCCGCCTGCGGCAGGAACACTTCGCCACGCACTTCAAGACGCGCCGGGATGTTGTCGCCGCGAAGTTTCAGCGGAATGGCGCGGATGGTGCGCACGTTAAGCGTAATATCCTCACCGGTCGTACCGTCGCCGCGCGTGGCGGCACGCACCAGCAGCCCATTTTCATAGAGCAGGCTGACCGCCAGACCATCGAGTTTCAGCTCGCAGCAATAGACAAGCGCATCGGTGCTTTTGAGCCTGTCCTTTACGCGCTTGTTGAATGCCAGAAAACTCGCCTCGTCAAAAACGTTATCCAGCGAGAGCATCGGGATCTCATGGCGCACCTGGCTGAACTCGGTAAGCGGCGCTGCGCCAACGCGCTGGGTGGGAGAGTCCGGCGTCACCAGTTCAGGGTGCGCCTCTTCCAGCGCGCGCAGTTCGCGCATCAGGCGGTCATACTCCGCATCCGGCACTTCCGGCGCGTCCATGACGTGGTAGAGAAATTCATGATGGCGAAGCGTGGTTCGCAGTTGAGTCAGTTTTTCTTCGATAGAGTCCATAACGCACCATCAATGATAAAAAACCCCCGACAGGCGGGGGTTAGTGAGAGAAATTTTCGCGCGCCGACCTGTCAGCCGTTCGCCTCTTTTACATCGCGAATTCTGTCCTGATATTCGCGCAGCTTCTGCGGGGTCATCATACGGCGCTGGTCGTCCAGCACCACACCGCCCACTTCATCGGCGATATGCTGCGCCGACTGAAGCATCAGCTTGAAGTTTTGCAGTTCGTCGCCAAACCCTGGCACCTGCATAAAGATGGTAATGCCAGGCGTCGTGAAATCGGTCATGATTTCCGGGTCAAACGAGCCGGGTTTCACCATATTCGCCAGGCTGAACAACACCGGGCCGCTGCCGTCCGGGCTCAGGTGACGATGGAAAATATTCATATCGCCGAACTTAAAGCCAGCCTGCTGGATGCTGTTGAACAGCACGTCGCCGTTAAGCTGGCTGCCAGCATGAGCCGCCACGTTCATCACGATCACGGTTTCTTTCGGCTGCGGTTTTTCCGGCGCGCTCACTGGCGCAGGCTCGGAAACCGGCTCTGGCTGCATTGCAGGTTCAGCCACCGGCTGCGGCGCGGGCTGGTGCATCGCAGGTTGTGCTGGTGCGGGCTGCTGCGGTTGCGGCGCCGTCTGGCGAACCGGCTGCGGCTGTTGCGGCTGATGTGCCTGCGCCTGAGGCGCCTCGCCGTACGGAGCCACCGGCGCGGGCTCTACGGGTTCGACGGACTCGCGAGCAGGCTGACGCGTCTGCGACGGCGCGTAAGGCGGCTGATAGTTATGCTGAGGCTGACGCGCAGGCGCGCTTTCTGGCGCCGGTGCGGTACGACGCACGCGAACTTCGCCTACGCCGTCGTCATCCAACTCATCGACGTCGTCTTCGTCTTCATCCTCATCGCGCTTCGATTGCATGCGCTTCATCGGACGATCGCGGAACATGGAAGAACGCTCCTTACGGCTGGTCCATAAACCATGTACCAGTAAGGCGATTATGGCGATCGCGCCAACAATGATTAATATCAGACGCAAATCCTGCATCATTATATTCTCTGTTGTTCTAACACCTTGCCATGACGGCAAACATTTACTCACTAAGAGTATTTGCCCATTACGGCAAGTGCAAGTGCGCGCTCGGTTTTCCGGACAGAAAGATGAAAGAAATCGTGCTTTTTGCTGTTTTTTCGACCATTTCCTGGGTGGCGCAATTTTCCCTCTCGGTTAAGATAACCGGGCCCGGGTCCGGGCAGGTCTGACAAGGAGCTTTGCAGGAATATGGTTTCGAACACTGGCGCGGGTTCGCGCAGCGGTCTGTACTACCTTTCGCAGGGATTTAAGCTGATAAGCCAGCCGGGCATCCGGCGCTTCGTCATCCTCCCCCTGCTCGTCAATTTCCTGCTGATGGGCGGCGCGTTCTGGTGGCTCTTTACCCGGCTGGATAACTGGATCCCGCGGCTCATGTCCCATGTGCCGGACTGGCTGCAGTGGCTCAACTATTTACTCTGGCCGCTGGCGGTCGTTTCTATCGTGCTTATCTTCGGCTACTTCTTTTCTACTATCGCGAACTGGATTGCCGCGCCGTTCAACGGACTGCTGGCCGAGCAGTTAGAAGCGCGCCTGACCGGGGCCACGCCGCCGGACACCGGCATTTTCGGTATTATGAAAGACGTACCGCGCATCATGAAGCGCGAATGGCAAAAGCTCGCCTGGTATCTGCCGCGCGCGCTGGTGCTGTTGCTGCTCTACTTTATTCCCGGCATCGGGCAGACCGTCGCGCCCGTGCTGTGGTTCCTGTTCAGCGCCTGGATGCTCTCCATTCAGTATTGCGACTACCCGTTCGACAACCATAAAGTGCCGTTTAAAACCATGCGCGTCGCGCTGCGCGAGCGTAAAGGGCTGAACATGCAGTTCGGCGCGCTGGTGAGCCTTTTTACGCTGGTGCCGGTGCTGAATCTGGCGATTATGCCGGTGGCGGTCTGCGGCGCAACGGCTATGTGGGTGGATTGCTATCGCGGCAAACATGCCAGCTGGCGCTAGGCGCGCTGGCATATATCACGGCTTATTCCATACTCTTAGGCATTATTTCGCAAGGGCATAACGATATACGAAAACCTTACTTCCTCACACGCGGTGAGCGGGTATGCTGGTGCGGTTCCCAAATTTCATACAGTTAAGGACGGGCTATGAGCAAGATTTTTGAAGACAACTCGTTGACTATTGGCCATACGCCGCTGGTTCGACTGAACCGTATCGGTAACGGACGCATTCTGGCGAAGGTGGAGTCGCGTAACCCAAGCTTCAGCGTTAAGTGCCGTATCGGTGCCAATATGATTTGGGATGCAGAAAAGCGCGGCGTTCTGAAGCCAGGCGTGGAACTGGTCGAGCCAACCAGCGGCAACACCGGTATCGCGCTGGCCTATGTCGCTGCGGCGCGCGGCTATAAGCTGACGCTGACCATGCCGGAAACCATGAGCGTTGAGCGCCGTAAGCTGCTGAAAGCACTGGGTGCCAATCTGGTGCTCACCGAAGGCGCCAAGGGCATGAAAGGCGCGATTCAGAAAGCCGAAGAAATTGTGGCAAGCGACCCGTCCAAATATCTGCTGCTCCAGCAGTTCAGCAACCCGGCGAACCCAGAAATCCACGAAAAGACCACCGGGCCTGAGATCTGGGAAGATACCGACGGTCAGGTTGACGTGTTTATCGCAGGCGTCGGCACCGGCGGCACGCTGACCGGCGTGAGCCGCTATATCAAGAACACCAAAGGTAAAACCGAGCTGATTAGCGTCGCGGTTGAACCGACCGATTCACCGGTTATCGCTCAGGCGATCGCAGGTCAGGAATTAAAACCGGGTCCGCATAAAATTCAGGGCATCGGCGCGGGCTTTATCCCTGGCAACCTGGATCTGAAACTGATCGATAAAGTTATTGGCATCACCAATGAAGAGGCGATTTCCACCGCGCGCCGCCTGATGGAAGAAGAAGGCATTCTGGCGGGTATCTCTTCCGGCGCCGCCGTTGCCGCCGCGCTGAAGCTGCAGGAAGACGAAACCTTTACCAATAAGAACATTGTGGTTATCCTGCCGTCCTCGGGTGAGCGTTATTTAAGCACCGCGCTGTTCGCCGATCTCTTCACTGAGAAAGAATTGCAACAGTGATGCCAGATTGTTAAATATGCGCAAAAAAGCACCCAAAGGGGTGCTTTTTTGTGGCATGCATCAAACTTTTGCCTTGTTTGGCATTGCCTGGATTGGTTGGGTCTGGTATTTAACCAGCAATTATTTCGATGCGTGAAATTAATCCTGAGGCGAATTGATATGTGCTGAATCGATTTAACGATTTGGTCATGCTACTTCGATCGCGTCATAATGATTAATGACGAGCGAAACGCGAGCCGCATGGAACAATGATGCCATGCGTTTTTCGTGATTCAGGCATCCGTGCTGCGTTCCGTTACGCCGGCGCTAACTATACAGGCTAAAGTCCCGCCGCCAGGCTAGACTTTAGTTCCACAACACTAAACCTATAAGTTGGGGAAATACAATGTTCCAGCAAGAAGTTACTATTACCGCTCCGAACGGTCTGCATACCCGCCCTGCTGCTCAGTTTGTGAAAGAAGCGAAAGGCTTCACTTCCGAGATCACTGTGACTTCCAACGGCAAAAGCGCCAGCGCAAAAAGCCTGTTCAAACTGCAGACTCTGGGCCTGACTCAGGGCACCGTTGTGACCATCTCCGCTGAAGGCGAAGATGAGCAGAAAGCAGTAGAACATCTGGTAAAACTGATGGCTGAACTCGAGTAAGTTCCGGGTTCTTATTAAAATCAGTCACAAGTAAGGTAGGGTTATGATTTCAGGCATTTTAGCGTCTCCGGGTATCGCTTTTGGCAAAGCACTGTTGCTGAAAGAAGATGAGATTGTCATCGACCGGAAAAAAATTTCTGCCGATAAGGTTGATCAGGAAGTTGAACGTTTCCTGAGTGGTCGCGCCAAAGCCTCCACTCAGCTCGAAGCTATCAAGATCAAAGCCGGCGAAACTTTCGGTGAAGAAAAGGAAGCTATCTTCGAAGGCCACATCATGTTGCTGGAAGATGAAGAGCTGGAGCAGGAAATCATAGCCCTGATTAAAGATAAGCACATCACTGCCGACGCGGCAGCGCATGAGGTTATCGAAGGTCAGGCGACCGCCCTGGAAGAGCTCGACGACGAATACCTGAAAGAGCGCGCCGCTGACGTGCGCGACATCGGTAAGCGTCTGCTGCGCAACATTCTGGGCCTGGCCATTATCGATCTGAGCGCTATTCAGGATGAAGTCATCCTGGTCGCAGCCGATCTGACCCCGTCGGAAACCGCACAGCTGAACCTGAAAAAGGTGCTGGGCTTTATCACCGATTTGGGCGGGCGTACCTCCCACACCTCCATCATGGCGCGCTCGCTTGAGCTGCCCGCGATTGTGGGTACCGGTAGCGTCACCACGCAGGTGAAAAACGACGATTATCTGATTCTCGATGCGGTTAACAACAAAGTTTACGTTAACCCGACTAACGAAGAGATCGAGTCGCTGCGCGCGATTCAGACCCAGGTCGCTGAAGAAAAAGCGGAACTGGCGAAACTTAAAGATCTGCCGGCCATCACCCTTGACGGCCACCAGGTTGAAGTTTGCGCGAACATCGGCACCGTGCGCGATGTTGCAGGCGCCGAGCGTAACGGCGCAGAAGGCGTAGGCCTCTACCGTACCGAATTCCTGTTCATGGACCGCGACTCCCTGCCGACTGAAGAAGAGCAGTTCCAGGCGTATAAAGCCGTGGCTGAAGCATGTGGCTCGCAGGCGGTTATCGTGCGTACCATGGATATCGGCGGCGATAAAGAGCTGCCGTACATGAACTTCCCGAAAGAAGAAAACCCGTTCCTTGGCTGGCGTGCGATTCGTATCGCGATGGATCGTAAAGAGATCCTGCGCGATCAGCTGCGCGCCATCCTGCGCGCCTCGGCGTTCGGCAAGCTGCGTATCATGTTCCCGATGATCATCTCGGTTGAAGAAGTACGCGCGCTGAAAAAAGAGATCGACATTTTCAAACAAGAACTGCGTGACGAAGGCAAAGCTTTCGACGAAACGATTGAAATCGGCGTCATGGTGGAAACACCGGCGGCCGCGACGATTGCGCGTCACCTTGCTAAAGAAGTTGATTTCTTCAGTATTGGTACCAACGATCTGACGCAGTACACCCTGGCGGTTGACCGCGGTAATGATATGATATCGCATCTTTACCAGCCAATGTCACCGTCTGTCCTGAACCTCATCAAGCAAGTTATTGATGCATCTCATGCTGAAGGTAAGTGGACCGGCATGTGTGGTGAGCTTGCTGGCGACGAACGTGCTACACTTCTGTTGCTGGGGATGGGTCTGGATGAATTCAGTATGAGTGCCATTTCTATCCCGCGCATTAAGAAGATTATCCGTAACACGAACTTCGAAGATGCGAAGGTTTTAGCAGAGCAGGCTCTTGCTCAACCGACAACGGACGAGTTAATGACGCTGGTTAACAAGTTCATTGAAGAAAAAACAATCTGCTAATCCACGAGATGCGGCCCAAATTACTGCTTAGGAGAGAAGGCTAATGGGGTTATTTAGTAAACTGTTCGGTGATAAAGGCAATAGCGACACCGGAACCATTGAGATCGTTGCTCCACTGTCTGGTGAAATCGTTAATATCGAAGACGTGCCGGATGTAGTGTTCGCAGAGAAAATCGTTGGTGATGGCATCGCTATCAAACCGACCGGTAACAAAATGGTTGCGCCGGTTGATGGCACCATCGGTAAAATTTTCGAAACTAACCACGCTTTCTCTATCGAATCGGACAGCGGCATCGAACTGTTCGTCCACTTCGGTATTGATACCGTTGAGCTGAAAGGTGAAGGCTTCAAACGCATCGCTGAAGAAGGCCAGCGCGTGAAGAAAGGCGATCCGGTTATCGAATTCGATCTGCCGCTGCTGGAAGAAAAAGCAAAATCCACGCTGACGCCGGTTGTCATTTCTAATATGGACGAAATCAAAGAGCTGACCAAGCTTTCTGGTAGCGTGACCGTCGGTGAAACGCCGGTTATCCGTATCAAGAAATAAGACCGACTCGTGTTCAAAAATGGCGCCGCAAGGCGCCATTTTTTTATCCAGACCATCATTATGGACACGCCCTATGCGCCGCTGGCGTTCACTCTGCCTCTTTTTCACGGCGCTGCTGCTGCCGACCACACCGCTCTACGCGGGCTCGCCTGGTCCTTATGTGCTGGCGTTTATCGATATTTCCGCCCCACCGCTCAACGATGGCCAGGCGCTGACCGCCGCGCTTCGTAAAGCGCTGACCGTACCTGGACGCGGAACCTGTTTTTTATGTGAAGAGAGCGAGCAGGTGGAAATGCTCTATCTGTATCGTCTGCCGCCGGGCCTGTCGGTCGATGCGCTGCGCAAGGCCATAAACGGCGATAAAGCCGCGCGCAACCAGATGCAGCAGAAGCTGGCGGCGTTTGAAGATAAAGATGGCTATAAAGTGGATGGGCTGCTTATCTACGAGCATCGGTCTGACGAGGTCCGCCTTTATGCGATGCCCGCTACCCCCGGCCAGGCGCTGCACAAGGTGATTAAGCCGGTAAAGCGTTACCTCTCGCCGTCGAGCCTGGATATGCTGATTGAAGACGCCGCAGCGGAGATCCCGCGCGACATCTGAACCGGCGGGCGCATGCCCGCCGCTCGCGTGTTAAATCCCCGCGCCCTGGCTGTAACTCTCTTCGCTGAAAACGCCCGTTGAGAGATAACGGTCGCCTCTGTCGCAGATAATCGCCACCACGACCGCGCCCGGGTTCGCCTGCGCCACCCGCAGCGCGCCGCAGACCGCGCCGCCGGAGCTCACGCCGCAGAAAATACCCTCTTTACGCGCGAGGTCGCGCATCGTGTTTTCCGCATCGCGATGGTGAATATCCAGCACCTCGTCCACCAACGACGCATCGAAAATGCCCGGTAAATAGGCGGCGGGCCAGCGGCGAATGCCCGGAATGCTGCTGCCCTCTTCCGGCTGAAGCCCGACCACGGTCACCGGCCGGGCCTGCTCGCGCAGAAAGCGGCTGACGCCGGTGATGGTGCCGGTGGTGCCCATGCTGGAGACGAAATGCGTCATGCGCCCGTCGGTCTGACGCCAGATCTCCGGTCCCGTAGTCGTGTAATGCGCCCACGGGTTATCGGGGTTATTGAACTGATCGAGAATAATGCCTTCGCCGCGCTGCGCCATCTGCGCCGCGAGATCACGCGCGCCCTCCATGCCCTGCTCGCGGCTCACCAGCACGAGCTTCGCGCCGTAGGCCTGCATCGCCGCTTTGCGCTCCATGCTCATGTTGTCGGGCATCAGGAGCGTCATCTGATAGCCCTTCACCGCGGCGATCATCGCCAGCGCGATACCCGTATTACCGCTGGTGGCTTCAATCAGCGTGTCGCCAGGTTTAATCTCGCCGCGCGCCTCGGCACGGGAGATCATCGCCAGCGCCGCCCGGTCTTTGACCGAGCCCGCCGGATTGTTGCCTTCGAGTTTGACCCAGATTTCGCTGCCGTTGTCCGGCCCCAGACGTCGGAGTCTGACCAGCGGCGTATTGCCGATGGTATGTTCGAGTGTATTCACGATGTTTACTCAATAAAAAAAGCCGGGTAGCGTTCGTTTACCCGGCCTGGAAGACGCAGTGGTGACGACACGCCCGGCAGGCGTCGCGCCACCGGGCGATAAACTGTGCATTAAGCTATCAGGCGGACTTCGCGAGAGCAATATCCGCGCGCGTCTCGATACGCTCGTTGCCGTGGTAAATCCGCGCATGCTGAAGGCCGACAAACAGCCGCTCGCCGCGATGCGGCACGTAATCTTCACGCAGCACCACCGTCAGCGGTTCGTCATACCAGCCCTGCGGCTGCACCACGAGCTGCATATAATGGCCTTTCGGGCTCACTTCCAGCACGTGTACCGGCAGCGGAGAATCGAGGCTGGTGCGGCGGCTCACGTCCACTTCCCACGGGCGCAGGAAGAGATCGACCGGCCCCTGATGCGCCGGGGTAAAGCCAAGCGGCCAGCGGTGCGCGCCGACGTGAAACTGTCCGCCGCGCACGGTGCCCTGAAGCCGGTTCACTTCGCCTAAAAACTCCAGCACGAAACGGGTCGCCGGCTCGCGCCACACCTGTTCCGGCGCGTCGGCCTGTTCGATATCGCCCTGGCTCATCACCACCACACGGTCGGCCACTTCCATCGCCTCTTCCTGGTCGTGCGTCACGAAGACGCTGGTGAATTTCAGCTCCTCATGCAGCTGACGCAGCCAGCGCCTGAGCTCTTTACGCACCTGGGCGTCGAGCGCGCCGAACGGCTCATCCAGCAGCAGGATTTGCGGCTCCACCGCCAGCGCGCGGGCCAGCGCCACGCGCTGTTTCTGCCCGCCGGAAAGCTGCGCCGGGTAACGGTCGGCAAGATGCGCCAGCTGTACCATCTCCAGCAGTTTCATCACTTTTTGTTTGATAGCCGCCGCGTTCGGACGCTCGCGCTTCGGCAGGACAGTCAGGCCAAACGCGATATTGTCAAACACGCTCATATGGCGAAACAGCGCGTAATGCTGGAACACGAAGCCTACCTTACGCTCGCGGGCGTGCAGGCGGCTCACGTCGGTGCCGTGAAAGCGGATCTGCCCGCTGGTCTGGTGTTCGAGCCCGGCGATAATGCGCAGCAGCGTGGTTTTCCCGGAGCCGGACGGCCCCAGCAGCGCCACCATCTGGCCGGAAGGGATATCCAGAGAGATATCATTCAGCACCTGGGTGCGACCAAAAGATTTCTTAATATTGGCAATCTCAATGCTCATGATTTCCCTCCTGTTGCACGCGTTTTTCCTGATTATGCAGGCGCCATTGCAACGCACTCTTTAAAAACAGGGTCAGAATCGCCATCAGCGTCAGCAGCGCGGCGGCGGTAAACGCGCCGACGGTGTTGTAGTCTTGCTCAAGCAGTTCAATCTGCAACGGCAGCGAGAGCGTCTCGCCGCGAATTGAGCCGGACACCACGGATACCGCGCCGAACTCGCCGATGGCGCGGGCGTTGGTCAGCACCACGCCGTAGAGCAGCGCCCAGCGAATATTCGGCAGCGTCACGCGTCTGAACATCTGCCAGCCGGACGCCCCCAGTAAAATCGCCGCCTCATCTTCATGGCTGCCCTGGCTTAACATCACCGGCACCAGCTCGCGCACCACGAACGGACAGGTCACAAAGATTGTTACCAGTGCCATGCCAGGCCAGGCGAACATAATCTGCATATCATGCGCGTCCAGCCAGCCGCCGAGCGGGCCGTTGGAGCCGTAAAACAGCAGATACACCAGCCCCGCCACCACTGGCGACACGGCAAAAGGAATATCCAGCAGCGTGAGCAGCAGCTGACGGCCCGGGAAGTCAAAGCGCGTCACCAGCCAGGCGAGCAGCGTGCCGAACACGAGATTCACCGGCACGGTAATCAGCGCGATCAGCACTGTCAGCCAGATGGCGTGCAACATATCGGGGTTGGCGATATTTTCCAGCACCGGCATCAGGCCGTCAGAGAAGGCTTTGGCGAAGATGTAAACCATCGGCACCACGAGAATAAACGCCGACAACAGCATCCCGATGCCGATAAGCGCCCATTTGCCCCAGTTTATGCGCGCGCCAGGGCGCGCCTGCGTCATCATCGTCATCAGTGCCCCACCACCCGGCGTCCAAAACGGCTTTGCAGCGTGTTAATGGCAAACAATAGCAGCAGCGACGCGGCCAGGATCACGGAGGCTATCGCGCTCGCGGCCGGGTAATCGAACTCCTGCAAACGAACAAAAATCATCAGCGACGTCACTTCGGTTTTCCAGGCGATATTGCCCGCGATAAAAATCACCGCGCCGAACTCGCCGAGACTGCGGGTAAAGGACAGCGCCACGCCCGCCAGCAGCGCAGGCGACAGCTCCGGCAGCACCACTTTACGAAAGCTTTGCAGGCGCGTGGCGCCGAGCGTTTCGGCCGCCTCTTCATATTCCGGGCCCAGTTCTTCAAGCACCGGCTGCACGGTTCGCACCACAAAGGGAATGCTGGTAAACGCCATCGCCACTGCGATGCCAAGCCAGGTATAGGTCACTTTGATATCGAATTTCGCCAGCCACTCGCCGTAAAAGCCGTTCACCGAGAACAGCGAGGCGAGCGTCAGGCCCGCAACGGCGGTCGGCAGCGCGAAGGGTAAATCCATCAGCGCGTCCAGCAGCGTGCGGCCAGGAAAGCGGTAGCGGGTTAAAATCCAGGCCATCAGCAGGCCGAACGCGCCGTTAAACAGCGAAGCGACCGCCGCCGACAGCAGCGTCACTTTATACGCCGCCACCACCTGCGGGTTGGAAATCACCTCCCAGTACTGCGCCCAGCTCATCTGGGAAACTTGCATCACCAGCGCACTCAGCGGCAGCAGCAGGATCAGGCACACAAACAGCAAACTTGTGCCGAGGCTCAGGGTGAACCCCGGCAGTACACGTTTCGGAACTGCAAACATCACTGACGCCCCGCCGCCACCAGCTTGTCGAACTCACCGCCGCTGGCAAAATGGGTTTTCATCACGTCCGGCCATTTGCCGAAGGCGTCTTCCACGCGGAACAGCTCCGTCTGCGGAAACTTGTCTTTCAGCGAATCCATCACCTGCGGATTATTTACGCGGTAGTAGTAGCTGGTGATAATCTGCTGCGCCTGCGGGCTGTAAAGCCAGTTCAGATAGGCTTTAGCCGCTTTTTCCGTACCGTTGGCCTTAACGTTTTTATCCACCCACGCCACCGGGAACTCCGCCAGGATATTCACCTTCGGCACCACGACCTCGTAGCCGTCTTTGGCGTACTGGTTACGGATGTTATTCACTTCCGACTCAAAGCTAATCAGCACGTCGCCGAGGCCGCGCTCGACAAACGTCGTGGTCGCGCCGCGACCGCCAGTGTCGAACACCTCAACATTTTTCAAAAACTGGGTCATAAACTGCTGGGTTTTGGCTTTATCGCCGCCGTCGGCTTTATCCGCCGCGCCCCAGGCCGCCAGATAGGTATAGCGCGCGTTGCCGGAGGTTTTCGGGTTCGGGAAAATCAGCTTCACGTCCGGGCGCACCAGATCATTCCAGTCGTGAATGTTTTTCGGGTTCCCTTTACGCACCAGGAACGCCATCGTGGAGTAGAACGGGGAGCTGTTGTTCGGCAGGCGCGCCTGCCAGTCAGCCGGGATAAGCTTACCTTTATCATGCAGGATCTGGACGTCGGTCACCTGGTTATAAGTTACAACGTCTGCTTTTAAGCCCTGCAAAATCGCGAGCGCCTGCTTCGAGGAGCCCGCGTGAGACTGTTTGATCGTCAGCGTATCGCCGTGGTTATCCTTCGCCCACTGCTGTTCGAACGGCGGGTTGAGGGCCGCGAACAGCTCGCGCGAAACATCATAAGAGCTGTTAAGCAGTTCAGTCGCCTGCGCGGACCCCGCCATCAGCAGAGAAATCGCCAGCGCGCCCCATGCTTTTTTCACTGATTTCACGGCCATTTTGCACCTTATAAATGTGATAACGATCGAGCCATCAGTGTATTTATACGGGTGAGAAAGCTATACCGCTTTTATATACCGTTTAGTGATTTGCAAGCGCAAAAGGATATAAGACGAAAGGCGTGACGGCGCGGTCCGCAAGGCCGCGCGCGTAGGGGATTAGAGGTTTAGCAGGCGGGTCAGCGACGGCGCGAAATAATAGCCGCCCGTCACCGGACGGGTAAAACGCAGCATCGCGTCGCGCTTGCCGTCCGCGTCACCAAACATGCTCAGCAGTTGCTGTTCGATGTTATAGAGGCGCGCGCAGTAGGCGCAGAAGTACAGGCCGTGTACGCCGCTCGCGGTGCCGTAAGGCAGGCTCTGGCGCACAATCTTCAGCCCTTTGCCGTCTTCTTTCAGATCGACGCGCGAAAGATGAGAGGTTACCGGGCGCGCGTCGCCGTCAATCTCTTCGTTTGCGGCTTTCGTGCGGCCAATCATCATCTCCTGATCCGGCACGCTCATGCGGTTGAGCTGTTTCAGGTTATGCTCCCAGCGCTGCACGAACACGTAGCTGCCGCCCGCGTCGATGCCGTCCTGGATAACCGCCACGTCGCGGCGTTTTTCTTCGCCCGCCGGGTTTTCGGTGCCGTCCACGAAGCCGCTTAAGTCGCGATCTTCCACCCAGCGGAAACCGTGGGTTTCTTCTTCAACGTTCAGGGCATCGCCGAAGGCTTCCAGCGCCGCCTGGGCGACCGAGAAGTTAACGTCGTGACGCAGCGACAGAATGTGGATCAGCACATCGCGCTGCGTGGCAGGCGCGAGCCCCTTGCCGAGCGGCGCAAAGTCTTTCAGCTCTGCCGCGCTCTCATCATTCGCCAGCGACCGCCACAACGTGTGACCAAACGCCACGACCACGCCGAGATTCGCCTCAGGAAACTGCGCCTGAAAGGTCGCTACTTTATCGGCGAAAATTTTGCTCGCCGCGCGCAGCGCCTCGCGCTGGCTTTCATCAACGCTCGCTTCCAGCCAGATAGCCGCGCGACAATGCTCCGGCAGAATGCCGCTTTGAACCACAGACATCACTCCTCCTGATAAACCGCTGCCACCGGGGTGGCAAAACCGGGCGTATTGTACCCGATTTAACGGCTCAGGCGTTGCGTTTACGCAAGGCTCAGCGACGCCAGATTATCTTTTTCAGCGTCCAGCCTTTGAGCGTGTCATCCGGCGGCATCAGCTCCTGCGGGCCGCGCCAGTCGCCGCTAAAGACGTAGCTGATATGTTCGCTGCCGGGCGCTTTACACTCCACCGCCCCGTCATCCGGCGCGCTGGCTTTCTGGCACGCGCCCTGGGCCTGTTTGAAGAGATCGCCAAACGGGGTGCCGATAGCCACACCGCTGTCGGCGGGAATCGCTTTATCGAGCACGTCGATGCGGCTCACCTTGCCATTCTCGCCGTCCACCACCAGCGCCAGCTGGTTCTCTTTCATCGCTTCGAAATAACGCACGATGTTGCTGCCTTCAGCGCGCATCCCGCTGCGCAGGCGATAATCGTCGCCCAGCGCTTCGCTTATCGCGGCTTCCTGGAGCGGCGTATCGGCGGTGATATCGCCCACCCCTTTTTCCGTCACTTCCAGCGATGAGCCCCACCAGTCAAACCAGTGCCACGGGGCCGCCGCCGACCAGTTGACGCTGGAGAGCGTCGAGCACCCGCCAAGCAGTAGCGACGTTCCACATAGCAGCAGAGGCAATTTCTTCATAACGGTTCCTTAAATCAATCCATAACGTCTCGTTGGAGCGCAAAGACGGCGAAAAGTGCCGTTCAGGGCGTCGGCGTATCAAAACAGGCGCGCAGGCGGCGATGCGAGGCCAGCAGCCACAGCGCCCAGGCGTCCAGCGCCAGCAGGGCCAGCGCGATGCCGCCCGGCGCATCGCGCCACAGCAACAGCGCCTGTGAGGCCAGCATCAGCGCCTGCGTCAGCATTAATACATAACGGGCGTAGCGCCACAGGCGCGGGCGATCGTGCCGCCGCCCGCTTAATAAAAACGTCAGCATCGCGGGCATCCCCGCCGCAAGACCCATCCAGAAGCTCTGGCGGTCAGGGTAAAACAGCCCGAGCAGCGCCTCGCCCTGCCCGCGCGACGCGCCCGCCAGCACGAACAGCGCCCAGGTGCGCGCCTGCAGCAACAGCACCGCCCAGAACAGCGCCGGGAGCTTCAGCCAGCCCCGGTTATCATAATCAGAAGGTAAAAACATGTATAAATCCTGGACTACGCCCGCATCGGGTCCAGAATTATGTCACTGTATAACAAGACGAAGAAAGGTCTTCGTCGTGCACAACCCAAGGAGATGGAAATGAAAAAACAGCTTATCGCTCTGTGTATCGCCGCGTCCGCGCTGTCCGCTATGCCCGTCATGGCGCAGGAAGGCGGCTTCTCAGGCCCGGATAACAGCGCCAGCGCTAACGCCGCCAAAGGCGGTTTTCAGGGGCCGGATGCCGCCAGCACGACCGTTAACGAAGCGAAAAACCTGCGCGACGACGCGTGGGTGGTGCTGGAAGGCAATATCGTTCGCAAGCTCGGCAAAGAGCTTTATGAGTTCCGCGACAAAAGCGGCAGCATCAACGTAGACATTGACGACCACGTCTGGAACGGCGCGACGGTCACGCCGAAAGATAAAGTGCGCCTTGAAGGCGAAGTGGATAAAGACTGGAATTCCGTCGAAATCGACGTGAAGAAACTCACCAAAGGCTAACGCCAGGCTCACCCGGCGGCGGCCGGGTGACGCGCTCTCAGTATTCCTGATCCTCGATGAGCCGTTTGCCGAGGCTAATCACATCCTGATGTTCATAGCCAAGCCGCTCGTACATGCCGAGCACGATGTCGTTCTCTTCGCGGATCTGGATATTGATTTTCGGGCAGCCTCGCGCGATGAGCTTCTTCTCCAGCCGGTTAAGCAGCGCGTTAGCAATGCCGCGCCCGCGAAACTCCGGGTGAACGCCCAGGTAATACGCCGAACCGCGATGGCCGTCATAGCCGCCCATCACCGAGCCGACGATTTCGCCGCTCACTTCCGCCACCAGGAAGAGATCCGGGTCATGGTTGAGTTTACGTTCGATATCCATTTCAGGATCGTTCCACGAACGCAGCAGATCGCAACGCTCCCACAGGGTGATGACTTCTTCAAAGTCGGCCTGACGAAAAACGCGTATCTCCATGGTATTCCCCGTGTTTTAAGGCGTAAAAAACGAGATTATGGCGCTATCGGCCTCAATAGCCAATATCTCCGGCAAAAGTTCGTTGAAAATGGCATACTGGGGAATCATCACGCCCTGAAATGAATCGTAAAACTTTTGTTGCAACAGGGTGTCGTTCCACCCCGTTACGCCAGGTTATAACACTCCAGGACAGTAAAATCAGAAGTCAGGACGCATGAGCACTTTCAAACCCTTAAAAAAACTCACCTCGCGCCGTCAGCTGCTGCGCACCGGTCTTGCCGCGCTGGCGCTCACGGGTCTTAATCAGGCGCTGGCGAAAGAAGAAAAGAGCCCGGCGCTGAAAACCAGCAACAGCCACAGCAAACCGAAGGCGAAAAAAGCGGGCGCGCGCCGTCTCGTGATGCTCGATCCGGGCCACGGCGGCATCGACACCGGCGCTATCGGCCATAACGGCTCGAAAGAAAAGCATGTGGTGCTCGCCATCGCGAAAAACGTCCGCGCGATCCTGCGTAAAAACGGTATCGACGCCAAACTGACGCGCAGCAACGACACCTTTATTCCGCTCTACGATCGCGTCGAAATCGCGCATCAGCACGGCGCGGATCTCTTTATGTCGATTCACGCCGACGGCTTCACCAGCCCCAGCGCCGCCGGCGCGTCCGTCTTCGCGCTCTCGAACCGCGGCGCCAGTAGCGCCATGGCGAAATACCTCTCCGAGCGCGAAAACGCCGCCGATGACGTGGCGGGCAGCAAGGTCAAAAATAAAGATCACTATCTGCAACAGGTGCTGTTCGACCTGGTCCAGACCGACACCATTAAAAACAGCCTGACGCTCGGCTCGCATATTCTGCGCCAGATAAAACCGGTGCACCGCCTGCACAGCCGCAACACCGAGCAGGCGGCGTTCGTGGTGCTGAAATCGCCGTCGATCCCGTCCGTGCTGGTGGAAACGTCCTTTATCACCAACCCGCAGGAAGAGAAACTCCTCGGCACCGCCGCCTTTCGCCAGAAGATAGCGACGGCCATCGCCAACGGGGTGATAAGCTATTTCAACTGGTTTGATAACCACAAAGCCCACTCGAAACGAGGCTAACGATGGCACCGGATATTCAGCGCGTAAAAGCGTTTTTGCTCGATTTACAGGACCGTATCTGCCAGCAGCTCGCCGCCGTTGACGGCGATCGCTTTGTCGAAGACGCCTGGGAGCGCGAAGGCGGCGGCGGCGGGCGCAGCCGCGTCCTGCGCGACGGCATGCTCTTTGAACAGGCGGGCGTAAACTTCTCCCACGTGCATGGCGATGCGATGCCCGCTTCCGCCACGGCGCACCGCCCGGAGCTCGCCGGCCGCAGCTTTGAGGCGATGGGCGTCTCGCTGGTCGTGCATCCGCGCAACCCCTATGTGCCGACAAGCCACGCCAACGTGCGCTTTTTTATCGCCGAAAAACCGGGCGCCGATCCGGTCTGGTGGTTTGGCGGCGGCTTTGACTTAACGCCGTTTTACGGCTTCGAAGAGGACGCCATCCACTGGCACCGCACCGCACGGGATCTCTGCGCGCCCTTCGGCGATGACGTCTACCCGCGCTATAAAAAATGGTGCGACGACTACTTCTACCTGAAGCATCGTCAGGAGGCGCGCGGCATTGGCGGGCTGTTCTTTGACGATCTCAACACGCCCGATTTCGACACCTGCTTTGCGTTTATGCAGGCGGTAGGCGACGGCTATCTCGACGCGTATCTGCCCATCGTTGAGCGCCGCAAAGCGCTGCCCTGGGGCGAGCGCGAGCGCGAATTCCAGCTCTACCGTCGTGGACGCTATGTGGAGTTCAACCTGGTATGGGACCGCGGCACGCTCTTCGGGCTGCAAACCGGCGGGCGAACCGAGTCTATTCTGATGTCGATGCCGCCGCTGGTGCGCTGGGAATATGGCTACCAGCCAGAAGAGAACAGCCCGGAAGCGGCGCTGTACCGGGACTTCCTGCCGGTACGCGACTGGGTGTGACGCACCGGCGTCCGCCTTGCGCGGACGCCGCTTTTACCCGGCGAAACGGCCCTTCGCCACTTCCTCTGGCGTGACCACGCCACCATCCAGCACCCAGCCGCTAATCAGCGCCGCAGGCGTGACGTCAAAGGCCGGGTTATACACCCGCGCCTCTTCCGGCGCCCACTGCACCGCGCCGAAACTGCCCGCCACGCCGGTCACTTCCGCCGCCGCGCGCTGTTCAATCGGGATGGCCGCGCCGTTCGGGCAGGCCGGGTCGAGCGTGGTCTGCGGGGCCGCCACGTAAAACGGCACGTGATGAAACTTTGCCAGCACGGCGAGCGAATAGGTGCCGATTTTGTTCGCCACATCGCCGTTCGCCGCAATTCTGTCCGCGCCGACCCAGACGGCATCTACCAGCCCCTGCGCCATCAGGCTTGCGGCCATCGAGTCGGTGATCAGCTGATACGGCACGCCAAGCTCGCCGAGCTCCCAGGCGGTTAAGCGCCCGCCCTGCAACAGGGGCCGGGTTTCATCCACCCAGACGTTCGCCACGTTGCCCTCTTCATGCGCGCGCGCAATCACGCCGAGCGCCGTGCCGACGCCCGCCGTCGCAAGCCCGCCGGTATTACAGTGGGTCAGCAGACGACTGCCGGGCGTCACCAGCGCGCTTCCGGCCCGCGCGATACGCTCGCACAATTCGCGATCTTCCTGCACCAGGCGCAGCGCCTCCGCGCCCAGCGCCGTCGCGTAATCCGGCTGCGCGAGCGCCTGTTTCATACGGTCAAGATTGTTCATCAGGTTTACCGCCGTCGGGCGCGCCGCGCGCAGCACCTCCAGCGCCTGGCCGAGCGCGTCGCGCGTCATACCGTGTTCCGCCAGCAGCGCCAGCAGCAGGCTTGCCGACAGGCCAATCAGCGGCGCGCCGCGCACCCTTAAGGCGTGAATATGACCGACCAGCGCGTCGACAGTATCGGCGGGCAGCCAGTTTTTCTGCTGCGGCAGCGCCTGCTGGTCGAGGATCCAGAGCGTGTTATCCACCACCCGCAGGCTGGTTGTCTGAAGTGTCTGCATGCGTTAAATCCCTGTTGCGTTATTGTGTTCTATTGTGTCAGGATGAAATCCAGATGTATAGACGTCTGTACGGCCTTATAACCAGATTGAATGAGGATATCAGCAATGTCGCAATACCGAACCTTTACGGCCAGCGATGCGGTGGCTTATGCGCAACAATTTGGCGGACTCAGCGCGCCCGACGAACTGGTCAGCGCGCAGGAGGTCGGCGACGGCAATCTCAATCTGGTGTTTAAAATCTTTGATAAGCAGGGCGTCAGCCGGGTTATTGTTAAACAGGCCCTGCCCTATGTGCGTTGCGTGGGCGAATCCTGGCCGCTGACGCTTGACCGCGCGCGTCTCGAAGCGCAGACGCTGGTGATGCACTACCAGCACTGCCCGCAACATACCGTCAAAATTCACCATTACGATCCGGCGCTTGCCGTGATGGTGATGGAAGATCTCTCCGATCACCGCATCTGGCGCGGCGAGCTTATCCGGGGCGCGCACTATCCGCAGGCCGTACAGCAGCTCGGCGAATACCTGGCGCAGACGCTGTTCCACACCAGCGATTTCTATCTGCACCCGCATGCGAAAAAGGCCGAAGTGGCGCGCTTTATTAACCCAGAGATGTGTGAAATCACCGAAGATCTTTTCTTCAACGATCCGTATCAGATCCACGAGCGCAATAACTACCCGGCAGAGCTTGAGCCCGAGGTTGCCGCGCTGCGTGACGACGCGGCGCTGAAATGCGCCGTCGCCGCGCTCAAGCACCGCTTTTTCTCTCACGCCGAGGCATTACTGCACGGCGATATCCACAGCGGTTCGATTTTTGTCGCCGACGGCAGTCTGAAGGCGATTGACGCGGAGTTCGGTTATTTCGGCCCTGTGGGCTTTGACATCGGGACCGCCATCGGCAATCTGCTGCTGAACTATTGCGGCGCGCCCGGCCAGCTCGGCATCCGCGAAGCCGCCGACGCGCGCGAGCAGCGCCTTATTGATATCGCCGCGCTGTGGCACACCTTCGCCGAACGTTTCCAGGCGCTGGCGCGCGAGAAAACCCGCGATGCGGCGCTGGCCGAGCCCGGTTACGCCAGCGCGTTTTTACAGAAAGTCTGGGCGGACGCTATCGGTTTTGCTGGCACCGAGTTGATTCGCCGCAGCGTCGGGCTTTCACACGTGGCGGATATCGATACCATTCGTGATGCAGAGATGAAGCATTCATGCCTGCGCCACGCCATCGGGCTTGGCAAGGCGCTTATCCTGCTCGCCCCGCGTATTGAGAGCGCCGACGAGCTCATCGCCCGCGTGCGGCAGTACGGTTAACGCATTGCCAGTGGTGGGTGCGCTTCGCTTACCCACCCTACGAAAATAAAACTTAATCTCGCCGAACGCGGATGCGAGGGGGGTTGTTGCGGCTGCCCTTTGGCCGCGAGCCGGGATTGTTAAGGGGGCGGCGGCGAGCCCCCTTAACACGTTCGCGTGAGAGAAGGCGACAGAGTCAGCGCGCGCCCTGGCGAACGGAACCGTTCACCGCGCTTACATAGTCGCCCTTCGCGCAAGCCGTCTCCCGGCGGGCAGAGAAACCGGGCGCGGATGCCGGGATTGCCGATGGTGGGTGCGCTTCGCTTACCCACCCTACGAAAATAACACCTTCCCCCCAACCTTCAGCGCCGAACGCGGATGCGAGGCGGTTACTGCGGCTGCCCTTTGGCCGCGAGCCGGGATTGTTAAGGGGGCGGCGGCGAGCCCCCTTAACACGTTCGCGTGAGAGAAG
>Ga0157365_10000297_pt1 | contig 22450 bp, 17 predicted proteins | sample AttsexASBM3_FD_111478 | JGI IMG/M metagenome (GOLD analysis project Ga0157365, IMG submission 111478) | Fungus gardens microbial communities from leaf cutter ant in Ribeirão Preto, State of São Paulo, Brazil - Atta sexdens ASBM3 | ecosystem: Host-associated > Fungi > Mycelium > Unclassified ... | reverse complement strand
CGTCTCACCCATCGGAGGCCTTTGTGTCATGACGCAAAGTGATCGTTGGAAGAACCGCTTTTCTTTTCCTGTTCTAAGCTGCTTCTCCTCCCCCCTTTTTGAGCACACGACAGAGGGCTGGATTGAACAAAAATGCCCCCCTCAAACAGAGAGCTCTGATTGATACGCTTCTGCCGTCTAAGCGCGGACGTTGGGCTGAACAGGACCTGTGAGGTGCCCTAATGACTCTGCCGCTATAGAACCCCAACGCCATGCTGGCCGACCGGAGCGATAACAAATAATCGTTTCCGCCAATATCTGCTGATGCACGAGATCCTGCCGGTCATTCCACACGCAAAAGCTACGGTGGTCCATAGAAAACAGACTGGCGGCGTTACCGACCGCAGCCGCACTTTGCGATCCGTTCCGACGAGACCGCCTTGTCCTGAGAAGTTTCCACACCCTCGCCGCCGTAAGGCTTTGGGTCAGGTCTTTTGTCAACGTAATCTGGACTGTCACTCGCACGACATGCGTGCCTATACCGGAACGTCCCGTAACAATCCTTTCAAGCTCTGTAAAAATATCAATCCATAGTGGGATATTTCCAAAAGACATTAATAACCATCATACAATGTTATTTTTTATAAAACATTACGCGTGCGTGTATTTTTTTATCTCTCACTATGATAGTTGGATAAAGATATAAAATTTTAAATCCGAGATAAGATGGTGGAATACTCACATCGTTCTTTGCCTCTCCTCACTCTACGGCAAATTCCATATGCGAAATGCGTCGTTCCCCTGATGGTCATCGCAGGTCTGGGATTAACCACGGGTCAGGCAGATGCGTCAGAATTTGCATCTTCTCGGATAAAGAAAAAGCAGGAAAAACCACAAAACACAGGTCCTTCAACAACGCTTTCAGGTGGTGAAGAACAAATTACTGTCACTGTCCGTCGTCGGAGCGAGCCTCTGCAGAAAGTCCCGGTTGCCACGTCTGTTTTCACAGCAAAAGATGCTGCACGGAACAACGTTCATGATCTTCAGGGTATTTTCCAGTTCATTCCGTCAGCCAATTTCCGAACAAGCGCTTCCTCAAAAGATAGAACAGTTTTTGTGCGTGGAATAGGCACCATTTCCACCTCTCCAGGCGTAGAACCCTCTGTCTCCACCGTTCTGGACGGCGTTGTCCTGGCCCGCTCGGGTCAGGCCACTGCGGATCTTCTCGATCTTGAGCATATTGAAGTATTAAGGGGGCCCCAAGGCACTTTGTTTGGTAAAAATGCTTCGGCAGGCGCGGTGAATATCGTCACTGCAGCGCCCACAGAAGCCTTTCATGCCCATGCCGATGCGTCCTATTTTTCGGGCGACGAATATCGTCTGAGTGCTGGAGCCTCGGGCACACTTATTCCCTCAAAGCTAACTGCCAATGGGTCTTTTCTGGTAGGCGGCTATACTGGGAATGTTCGTAATGTGTACAACAGCGAAACCGTTAATGGATATCAGCATCAAGGGGCGAGAACGAAACTGGCATGGACGCCAGACGACCAGACACGGGTTACCCTTGGACTGGATTATATGTATTCCAACGATGCCGTTCCCAATGGGGTCTTTTCATCGACCTCACATATTGCCTACCCTACAGGAACAGTGACGAACAATGCCGCTCTGGCGCAGGCTCTAAGTGCCGAGGGCATTAATCCTTCATCGAACAATACACGCGTCAGCAACAATACCCTCAGCAAATCCATTGATCACAATGGGGGAGCTTCAATCACGCTTGATCGGAAGTTTGGCGCTTATACTCTGACTTCCATTTCCGCCTACCGGCGCTGGCAGAACACACAGGATCAAGATTACGATCAACTGTCTCAGCCGTACCCTTCCCTGCCGCAACTCGCTGATCATGGGTGGCTGGACTTCTGGCAGGCGTCACAAGAGGTGCGTATTGCCTCCCCGAAAGGCCATTTTTTCGATTACGTCGGTGGTCTGTATTATCTTCATACCTCTGATTCAGAGACATATGACCGGTCTTTACAGCCTTATGGAGGAACATCCACTTCCGGACATGCAAATTTCGGAACCACCGGAAACAACTACGCGGTCTTTGCAGAAGGCAATCTGAACTTCACAAAGAATTTCAGGGCCATTCTGGGGCTTCGACTTTTGAGAGACGATCTGGATTACCGCTTCAACCGCACATCGACATCCGCCGCGGCGGTAACGGGCATCCGTCCAGACTATTCTTCCAATGGCTCAACAGCTCACAACGGATATGTAGACCGGATCGGCCTGCAATACGACATCAGCCACGATATCCATACCTATTTCACTTACTCCCATGGCTATAAGGGACCAGCTTATAACGTGTTCTTCAATATGCAGAACACCGATGCAAAATCTCTACGGCCAGAACAAAATAACAGCTTTGAAATTGGCCTGAAATCACAGTTCCTGCATCGTAGGATTACAGCGAATTTCGCAGCTTTCATTGAAGATTTTTCAAACTATCAGGCCAATTTTCTGGATACCGTTGCGGGTGCGACCGTTACGCGCCTTATCAATGCAGGAACAGTTTCCAGCAAAGGCGTAGAGGGGGACATTACCGCACGCCCCTTCCGCTATCTGACCGTTGGAGGCAATTTTGCCTATACCTATGCCACGGTCGATCATTTCAATTGCCCTGCGGGGGCGCCTCTCTCCTGCAATGTCAATGGCCAACCCCTACCTTTTGCCCCACGCTGGAAACTTGTTCTGAATGCGGACTACACGCGACCACTGAATGATCGTTTCACGCTCTCTCTCGACAGCGATTACACATGGCAGAGCCGCACCCAGTATTCGCTGACTGAAACGCCCGACACCATCCAGAAAGCTTATGGAATCTGGAACATGAGCACGACGATTGAGGACAGGAAGCATCGGTTGCGTCTTACGCTCATCATGCGCAACGCCATCAATACACATTACGCCTCTTATATGGGCTATGGGAGCCTGGGAGGTGTCGTAAACTGGCTTCCGCGCGATTACGGCCGTTATGGTGGCTTTACCCTGCACAAGGACTTCTGAGCCAATGATCAGACGGCTCTTCAGTCCATCACAGGGATCAGAAACAGCACAACCGGACACAACAGAAAGGCTGTCCGTCCTAATGCCCTCTCTGCTATTTCTGATTGGTATCATCGCCTACGCAGACCGCCAGATTCTCGCTTTGCTCAAGCCTGAACTGGACCGTATTTTCGGCTGGACTTCTGCTGACTACGCGTCAATTTCCTCATGGTCACAAGCGACCATCGCTGTCAGTCTGCTGGTCAGCGGGTGGGTTGTCGATCGTCTGGGAATAAAAAAGACGTTGGGTTTTGGTCTGACAGGGTGGAGCCTTGCGACTATCCTGCATGCTGCGGTGCGGAGTGTCAGCGGCTTTTTGGCCGTCCGGGTCGCTCTGGGACTGTTTGAGGGTGTGGGCACACCCGCCAGCATGAAGGCCATCAAAACGACATCTCCTCGTGATGCTCAGGGGCGCATGATCGGCCTGCTCAATGCAGCCCCAAATCTGGCCGCAATGAGCACACCTCTGATTGTGGCTCTTCTATTCCCCGTACTGGGATGGCGCGGCACAATTATCGCGGTTGGGGCTTCAGGACTGCTTTGCGCATTGCTCTGGTTCCGTTTCGCCCGCGTGAACGACAGCGAAACACAGACCTCGGCAACGGGTCATGCGGAGCCCAGCGCCCTTCCCGCATGGCGCTGTGTCACAGGTTTTGCATTGGGAAAATTTCTTACAGACCCGGTCTGGTGGTTCCTACTATTCTGGCTACCCGACCTGCTCCATCGGCGCTTTGCGCTTGAGCCGTCTTCCATGGGTTTTCCTCTGGCCGTAGCGTATGGCATGGCAGGGATTGGCTCCATTCTGGGAGGGTACGCGCCTTTTTTCCTGACTCGGGCCGGGTACAGACATGAAACAGCACGACGCGCCATTATGGCTTTCGCCGCCTTGTGCGCCCTGCCGATCCCTCTTCTGCTCACAACGTCCAGCCTGACTCTTGGCATTGCAGTCTGCGGGCTGACTCTGGCTGCTCATCAGGCCTTTGCTACCAATCTGTTCGGGTTCATTACCGAGTGGGTTCCTACGCGAATGACTGGGCGTGCAACGGGTGTGGGCGCTTTTGCGGGAAATATCGGCGGCGCGCTCATGCTGCACCTTCTGGGGCAGTTTGCGGCTCCAGGTCAGTCAATGAAGCCCGTTTTCGCTTACTGTGCTGTCGCCTATATTCTGGGGTGGCTCGCACTGGCGCTTTTCGCGCCAGCTAGGAAACTTCTTTCCCAAACTGCCGATCCCGACCTTAACCGTCCAGTTCCGACAGTCTGACCATCCGTTTTTCGCGGGCACTGATCTCGGCTGCCGTCCCGATTTTTACGGCCAGAAGACCGTCTGCGGCCGTTACCTGAACAGGTGCGCGCCCAGCGGCAGCATCCAGAAACGCCAGTAGCTGGAAGTAAGTCGCCCCATGATGATGTCCGGCAGCAAGCACGTCATCGCGGACTTCGATCGTCTCCCGCACAACGGCTTTGGGCTCACCTACAGGAACGCGGGGGGAGAAAACCTTGATCCCGGACGGGATACCCACCTCAAGCTTTGCGCGATCCCCAATCGCCACAAGCTGCTCCTGTTCGTCCGCCCCTTCTGCGAACATGCACAGATCCAGCATGGCGCGCACGCCGTTGTCGAAGTCGACAATGGTATAACTGTTATCGATGATATCAGGCGTCTGACCGTCATAACGCTCATCAAGATGATTGACGTCCGCCGCTCCCGAACAGAAAACGCTGACAGGATTGGCACATACGATACAGGTCATGAGATCGAAAAAGTGACAGCATTTTTCGACCATCGTACCGCCCGTATTGCGGTTGAAGCGGTTCCAGTCTCCAACCTTGGCCAGAAACGGAAAGCGATGCTCATGGAGAGCCAGCCGCTTCAAAACACCGATCCTGCCTTCATACACATCAGCAATGAAGCGTGAGACAGGGGGCATAAACCGGTATTCCATCCCGACCCAGAAAATACCCTTGCGTCTATCTGTCCGCGCGACAATGTCTGCGGCATCCGCCACTGTTGTGCAAAGCGGTTTTTCGCAAAGAATATGAAGATCCGTATCGAGCAGCGGCAAAAGCACATCGTGATGCGTGTAATTCGGCGACGCGACAATAACCGCATCAGCCTCAGTCACCGCAAGCATGGACGAAACGTCGGCATAAGCTGGGATATCTGCGGCATCCTCACCGAAGCTGGTTCGCAGACTCTCTTTTGCCCATGCGATGGAAGAGGGTTCGGGATCGACAAGTGCAACGACGCGTGTTCCGGGCACAAGCGCCAGATTACGGATATGTTCCTGAGCCATAAGGCCGGTACCAACGAGAATGAAACGCATTGTCCGCCACGTGTTGTTGTTAATGCCGTGAAGCGCGCTATACATCAATTCATCAAAGTGGTAAATAAGTATTAAACATTATTATTTAGTGATTAGGTCTTCAGATGCCAGTTCCCTCCGCCTCAACTCTGTCCTGTGAAGTCAGTTGGTTCTCTGCGCTGTGTGATGATGACTACGAATTTCTCGGTGTCCCGGACAAGGCACTTCAGTCGTCTTGGGAGCATTGCAGAAATATCGTTCTGGGCGCGGAAAAAGGGGGTTTTGACCGTATCCTTTTACCTTCAGGATACAGTCTGGGACTGGATACAATCGCTTTTGCCGGTGGGATGGCTCCCCTGCTACGTCGCCTGAAACTGCTGACAGCCATTCGCTGCGGAGAGGTCTGGCCCCCTCAACAGGCGAGACAACTCGCCACGCTCGACCAGATGACCGAAGGTCGGCTCGACATCAACATCATCTCGTCAGATCTTCCGGGTGAAACGCTGGAAAGTGCCCCGCGCTACAGGCGTACCCTGGAATATATGCATATCCTGCGAGCCCTCTTGAACGGTCAGCCTGTCGAGACCCAGGGAGAGTTTTACAATCTGTCCATCGCTCCGCCTCGCTTGCAGGGTTACGGCGGCAAGTCTCCTCTGTTTTATTTTGGCGGTCTTTCCGAAGCCGCGCGTGAAACGGCAGCGGCAGCGGCCGATGTCTATCTGATGTGGCCCGATACCCTCGAAGGCGTTCGGAATGTCGTCACTGACATGCGGGCCCGTGCTGCCCGACACGGCCGCACCCTGAAATTCGGCTATCGCGTGCATGTCATCGTTCGGAATACCGAATCAGAAGCGCGCGCCGCCGCCTCCAGACTTGTTTCCAAATTGGACGCCTCCGCCGGTGCCAGAATTCGCAACCGTTCACTTGATGCTGCGACTGCCGGAGTGCTCCGGCAAGGTGAACTAAGGGATCGCGCCGATAGCGATGGTTATGTCGAAGACATTCTGTGGACCGGCATTGGCCGGGCAAGGTCTGGCTGTGGTGCTGCCCTGGTCGGCACTCCCGACCAGATTCTGGCCAAGCTGCGCGCCTATCAGGAACTCGGGATGGAAGCCTTCATCCTGTCAGGCTACCCTCATCAGAGCGAATGCGACCTGTACGCCCGACACGTCTTGCCACATCTGAACCATGCTTCACTCTCCCGGTTTGACTGAAGCCAGCATCACGATACGTACAAAAAGGAAAGCCGCATGACCTGGACACCAAACCCCTCCCGTTATGAAACAGCGACCTTTCGTCGCTGTGGCCGCTCCGGCCTTGACCTGCCGCCCATTTCTCTTGGCTTGTGGCACAATTTCGGAGGCACTGACGTATTCGAGACAGGTCGGGCCGTCATCAGGCGCGCCTTTGATCGTGGTGTAACGCACTTCGATCTGGCCAATAACTATGGACCGCCCTACGGCTCTGCCGAAGAAAATTTCGGCACGATCCTCAAAAAGGATTTTGCAGCCCACCGCGATGAAATGATTATTTCTTCAAAAGCCGGATGGAACATGTGGCCCGGCCCTTATGGTAACGGCGGGTCTCGCAAATACCTTCTCGCCTCTCTCGACCAAAGCCTCCAAAGAATGGGACTCGATTACGTCGATATTTTTTACTCGCATCGCCCAACGCCGGATGTCCCACTTGAAGAGACAATGAGCGCTCTGGTGCAGATGCACCGCCAGGGCAAAGCACTCTATGTCGGTATTTCTTCCTATGGTCCGGAGCGAACAAAACAGGCCGCCGCCATCCTGAAGGCTGAAGGCGTACCGCTCCTCATCCATCAGCCGTCCTATTCGATGCTCAATCGCTGGGTCGAGGTGGAACTGCTCGATACGCTCGAAAACCTTGGCGTTGGATGTATCGCTTTTTCTCCGCTGGCTCAGGGACTTCTGACCAACAAATATCTCAATGGCGTTCCGGAAAACTCGCGCGCGGCCATCGGGGACTCCTCTGTCCAGGCGATGCTCTCAGAGGACAATATCGCACATGTCCGGGCTCTGAATGACATTGCACAAAAACGCGGACAGTCCCTCGCACAGATGGCTATTGCCTGGATCCTGCGCGATCCCCGGGTCACCTCTGCTCTTATTGGCGCACGCAACGTTCAGCAGCTTGACGACTCACTGGACGCCCTGAAAAACCAGTCTTTCAGCACGGATGAACTGAAGTTGATCGATCAGTATGCCCGCGAAGGACATATCGACCTCTGGCGCAACCTCTCCGAATAAAGAGATACTTACCATCTCAAACAGGTACGTCGGATCAGCCCGACGAACCAAATTATAGCTCATCAAGAAATACAATCAGATCTGAATTTCTATAATCTACCGATATATTATTATTCCATAATATATATTATTATTTTTAAAATAGACTCTGTATACAATCACAATTCCCAAAATAGCCAGTCGAACATTTAGTGCTCTCAACAAAAGCAGATTTGGTATTACCAAAACCGCAAACTGCCTCCGTTCGCAAGAACAAGCTTCTGAGGCCGAAAAATCACATCTTACAGGAGGAGAGAAAAATATCTCATACCCTTATGGACACCCACACCGTTATATGTAACATAATTAGAGATAGTTATTGCGGTCATAGTGTGACATTCAATCACAAAATAGATCGTATGAAACCTTGGGCATGACTAACCCGTCATGCACGCTTTCTGCTTCATAGGGTCTGGGTGTCGTTTATGGATCTGGTTCTTGGAATTGATGTCGGAACAGGGAGCGCCCGGGCAGGCCTCTTCACCCTCGACGGGCAAAAGAAAGCGTCTTTCGTCCAGAAGATCCAGACATGGACACCACGCGCAGGCTACGCACAGCAATCTTCCGCTGACATCTGGTCCGCCATTTGCCAAGCGACCCGTAACGCGCTGGCAATGCTTGAGGGGCCTTATCGCATTACCGGAATTGGTTTCGACGCAACCTGCTCTCTTGTCGTCCTTGATAAGGACGGCCATGCCCTGTCAATAGATCCGGACGGAGCACCGGAGCAGAACATTATTCTCTGGGCGGATCACCGTGCCCTTGAGGAAGCGCAGGACATCAATCGTGGGGGTCATGATGTGCTTCGCTATGTCGGCGGTACGATTTCTCTTGAGATGGAAACGCCAAAGCTGCTCTGGCTGAAGCGGCACCTTCCCCATATCTACGATCAGGCAGCCCATTTCTTTGATCTGCCAGACTTTCTGACATGGCGCGCAACAGGGGCCCTCTCCCGCTCTGCCTGTTCGACAGCCTGCAAATGGACCTACCTCGCCCACGAAAACCGTTGGGACGAAGGATATTTTCAGTCCGTCGGCTTGGGAGATCTTGCCTCTGACAATTTCAGCCGGATTGGAAATGATGTGCGTCCGTTGGGCGGCACTCTGGATTCCGGCTTGAGCGCTCAAGCTGCTTCTGAAATGGGACTGACACCCGGCATCCCTGTGGGGGTCTCTGCCATTGATGCCCATGCTGGTGGCATCGGTCTGTTCGGACTCAATACGGAAGGGTCTTTGTCAGATGAGCAACTTGAGCGCTCAATCTCCCTGATCTGCGGGACTTCGAGCTGCCATATGGCGGTCTCTAAAGAAGCACGTTTCGTATCTGGTGTCTGGGGGCCTTACTGGAACGCCATGATCCCCGGAATGTGGCTCAATGAGGCCGGTCAGTCGTCAACAGGCTCGCTGATCGACTTTATTATCTCCAGCCATCGTCTTGGCGCTTCCCTCAGGCAGGAAGCCGAAAAAGCCGGAACAAGCGTATATGCGCTGCTGAACGCGCGGATTGAGACTCTTGAAGCCGAGGCACTGCCGGGAACGATCACGTCCGACCTGCATGTTTTTCCGGATTTTCACGGAAACCGCTCGCCCCATGCCGATCCGGCTCTGAAGGGCATGATCAGCGGTCTGACGCTCTCTGATACGCGCGATGATCTGGGGCGGCTCTATCTCGCCACAGTGCAGGGTCTCGCTTACGGCACGAAAGATATCATCGACGCCCTGAATGCCAAGGGCTACCGGATCGACACGATCCTTGCGACCGGCGGCAGCACCAAGAACCCCGTTTTCCTGCGTGAACACGCCAATGCAACCGGGTGCCGCATCCTGCTCCCCGCAGAACCGGATTCCGTTCTTTTGGGTGCCGCCATTCTCGGGGCCGTCGCAAGCGGGGCCTACCCTGACCTGCGGCAGGCCATGGCACGGATGAGCCATGCAGGAGACGAGATCGTGCCGGACGACCGCACCGCCACATATCACGCCGCCAAACGCAGCATCGCGCACGACATGCTCACGAACCAGATCACCTGGCGTCAGCAGATGCGCGACGTTCTGGAAAAGGAGGCCGCCGCCTGAGAACAGGCCCTGCCGTTCTTCTTCAGTCTCTTGTTCGCAATCTGCCAGAACCCCTTTTCCAGAGGTCAACGCCCATGCTTCGTCTGAAATCCACCCGCACAGTCCTCTGCGCCCTTGGCGCCCTGCTCGCCGGCTCTGTCCTTTCCAGCGCACAAGCCGCTGGAACCCTCACGATTGCCACCGTGAACAACGGCGACATGATCGTCATGCGTCAGCTTTCGACGGAATTCGAAAAAGCCCATCCAGACATTCACCTGAACTGGGTCACGCTTGAAGAAAACGTCCTGCGCCAGCGCGTCACGACCGACATCGCCATGAAAACCGGCCAGTTCGATGTCGTGACCATTGGCAATTACGAGGTGCCGATCTGGGCCAAACAGGGCTGGCTCACAGAAATCAAGCCCGATGACGCCTATGATATGAACGACATCCTGCCATCCGTGCGCGAAAGCCTCAGCGCGGAAGGCAAGCTCTACGCCCTGCCGTTCTACGCCGAGAGCGTCATAACCTATTACCGCAAGGACCTGTTTCAGAAAGCGGGCCTGACAATGCCTGAACAGCCCACTTACGACCAGATCCGCCAGTTTGCAGACAAGATCACGGACAAGCCCAATCAGGTCTATGGCATCTGTCTGCGTGGCAAGCCCGGCTGGGGCGAAAACATGGCGTATATTTCCTCGCTCGCCAACACGTTCGGGGCGCAGTGGTTCGATATGTCATGGAAACCAACCCTGACATCCGACGCCTGGAAAGCGACTCTGAACTGGTACGTCTCCGCCCTCAAGGCGGATGGTCCTCCGGGTGCGACGTCCAATGGCTTCAACGAAAACCCGGCCCTGTTCGCCAGCGGTCATTGCGGAATCTGGATTGATTCCACGGTCGCGGGCGGTCTGCTGTTCGACCCCAAACAGTCACAGGTTGCAAACACGGTCGGCTTCGCTCCTGCCCCCAAAGGACCTTACGGCAAAGGCCCGACATGGTTGTGGAGCTGGAGCCTAGCTGTGCCCGTCAGTTCTCATCAGAGCGCAGACGCACAAGCCTTCATCGCATGGGCCACCTCCAAGGATTATGTGAAACTGGTGGCTGAACGGAAAGGCTGGGTTGCAGCTCCTCCGGGAACACGCGCCTCGACCTATGCTGCCCCCGAATATCTCAAGGCAGCGCCTTTCGCGTCCTTCGTTTTGAACGCCATCAAGACGGCCGATCCCAAGGGTCCGACAGCACAGCCCCGCCCCTACACTGGTGCCCAGTTCGTCGCGATCCCCGAGTTCCAGTCCATCGGTACTCAGGTCGGCCAGACGGTCGCAGCAACCCTGTCCGACCAGATGACGGTGGATCAGGCGCTGACATCCGCCCAGGCTTCGGTCACTCGTGCCCTCCGCCAGTCCGGCCGCGCGCGATAACGCCACCCGATCAAGGTCAAGATACCATGCAGGCCGTTCTCGAACACAGCCCGCCCGCAGGGGCGACCGTACAGAGCGCGAAAAGGACAGGATTCCTGCTCCTTTCTCCGTCCGTCCTGATCCTTCTGGTCTGGTCGATCGTCCCACTCGTCATGACGCTGTGGTACTCGCTACAGAACTACAACCTCGTCGACCCCACGCTGCATGGCTTCGCCGGGATCGACAATTACTGGTACCTGCTGACCGACCCCGATTTCCTGCACGCTTTGCTGAACACACTCGTCCTCGTCGCCGGCGTTCTGGTGATCAGCATCGGCGGAGGAACCCTGCTGGCCGTTCTGTACGATCAGGAGTTCTTCGGCCGGGGCATTGTCCGCATCATGGTCATTTCGCCGTTTTTCATCATGCCCACGGTCTCCGCATTGTTGTGGAAGAACCTGATGCTGCACCCGATCTATGGCGTCTATTCCGCCATGATGCGGGCTGTCGGCCTCACGCCCATCGACTGGCTGGCACGGTTTCCACTCATGACGGTCATGATGATTGTCGCCTGGGAATGGCTGCCATTCGCGGTTCTGATCCTGCTCACCGCCGTGCAGTCTCTGGACGGCGAGCAGCGTGAAGCCGCCCGAATGGACGGTGCAGGGCCGATCGCGCGTTTCCGCTACATCATTCTGCCGCATCTGGGCCGCGCCATCAGCGTCGTGGTCATGATCGAGACGATCTATCTGCTGACGATCTTCGCCGAAATCTCCGTCACTACGGCGGGCGGACCAGGCGTGGCCTCCACAAATCTCGCCTACCTGATCTATTCCCGCGCCCTGCTTCAGTTCGATGTGGGCGGTGCTTCAGCGGGCGGCGTGGTCGCAATCGTCATCGCCAATATCGTCGCAATTTTTCTGGTGCGCGCCGTAGCCCGCAATCTGGAGGCCTGACATGGCGCTCAAGACAAAAACCAGCACCCGGATCGGCGTGACCATTCTTGGATGGGGAATAGCGCTCTGGCTGTTCTTCCCGATTTTCTGGATGATCCTCACAAGCTTTAAAAGCGAGGTGCAGGCCATCTCCACGCCGCCGCAGCTGTTCTTTATGCCCACGCTCAGCAGCTATGCCGAGGTGTTCGAACGCGCCAATTACTGGCACTTCGCATTGAATACCGTGATCGTCTCGGTCGGAGCGACAGCCATCGCCATCGCACTGGCTGTTCCCGCCGCCTATTCGATGGCGTTCATGCCTTCAAAGCGCACCCGCGGGACCCTGCTCTGGATGCTCTCGACCCGGATGCTGCCCCCGGTGGGCGTTCTGGTGCCGATCTATATTCTGGCCCGCAACACGCATCTGCTCGACACCTGCACGGGCCTTGCGATCGTGGACATGCTCACGAACCTGCCGATCATCGTGTGGATGCTCTACACGTTCTTCCGCGAAGTCCCGGCCCCCATTCTGGAAGCCGGTCGGATGGACGGCGCCACACGCTGGCAGGAAATGACGATGGTGCTGCTGCCCCTTGCCCTGCCCGGCATTGCGTCCACAGCGCTCCTGTCGCTCATTCTGTGCTGGAACGAAGCGTTCTGGTCCCTGAACCTGACGTCTTCCCATGCCGCTCCGCTGACAGCCTTCATCGCGTCTTTTTCGTCGCCGGAAGGGCTGTTCTTCGGAAAATTGTCCGCAGCCTCCACCCTCGCCGTCGCCCCGATCCTCGTTTTCGGCTGGATCAGCCAGAAACAGCTCGTCCGCGGCCTGACCTTCGGAGCCGTCAAGTGACACTGATCCCGGCTCACTTCCTTCACTCTTCCTACACGAACGGGGCCTGACCCATGGCGACTGTCGAACTCAAAAACCTCCGCAAGACGTATCTTACGGAAGAAATCATCAAGGGCATTTCCCTGTCGATCGAAGAACGCGAATTCGTGGTCTTCGTCGGCCCGTCAGGGTGCGGAAAATCCACGCTCCTGCGCATGATTGCAGGACTGGAAGACATCACATCCGGTGATCTGCTGATTGACGGCCAGCGCGTCAACGACGTGGAACCCGGCAAGCGCGGTCTGGCGATGGTTTTTCAGTCCTATGCGCTCTACCCGCATATGAACGTCTATAAAAACATGGAGTTCGGTCTGAAGCTGTCCGGCATTCCGGAAGCGGAGCGCCGCGCAAAAATCGAGCATGTCGCCCGTACGCTTCAGCTTGAACCCTATCTGAACCACAGGCCGGGGCAGCTTTCCGGCGGTCAGCGCCAGCGCGTCGCCATCGGACGCGCCATTGTCCGCAATCCGAAAGTCTTCCTCTTCGACGAACCGCTTTCCAATCTCGACGCAGCCCTGCGCGGTCAGATGCGCGCCGAACTTTCTGCCCTGCACCGCAAGCTCGGCGCCACTACGATCTATGTGACGCATGACCAGGTCGAAGCCATGACCATGGCGGACAAGATCGTCGTCCTGCAGAAAGGCGTGGTCGAACAGATCGGCTCCCCGCTCGAACTGTACCATCACCCGCGTAACCTGTTCGTGGCCCGCTTCATCGGCTCGCCACCCATGAACTTCTTTTCGGCCATTTTCCAGGGCGGAGATGCCGCAGGATCGAGCGTGCAACTCCGGGATGGATCGAGCCTCTACGTTCCCGTCACGTCTCCCGGCCTCCTGCCCGGAACAAAAGTGACGGTCGGCATCCGCCCCGAACACGTCGAACTGGCGTCTTCAGGCCCCAATAGCGGCGTCGTGGAGGTTATTGAACGCCTCGGCGCCATCACCCTCGTACATGTCCGCATGCCCGACGGCGAAATCATTGTCGTCCAGACGGATGGCGCCGTTCTCACTGATGTGGACACCCGCGTCAGCCTGACACTGCCGCCACGGAACTGTCACCTTTTTGCCCCCGACGGTGTGGCTTTCGAAGCCTGTCACCGCCATCCCCTCGCAGCCTGATTTTCTGGATCATCCACAATGTACATGGAAAAACTCCGCCTCGATAACCGCGTCGCCATCGTCACCGGCGGCGCGCAGAACATTGGTCTGGCCTGCGTCACGGCCCTCGCAGAAGCTGGCGCCCGCGTCGTCATCGCGGACCTCGACGAAACTCTCGCAGCGCAGGCCGTCCGGGATCTTCGCGATCAGGGCTATGATGTCAGCAGCGTTGCAATGGACGTCACAAAGACGGAAAGCGTGCAGAACGCCGTCCGTAACGTACATGAAAAAGAAGGCCGTCTGGACATTCTGGTCGCCTGCGCGGGGATCTGCATTTCCGAGGTCAAGGCCGAGGACATGACGGATGGGCAGTGGCTCAAACAGGTCGATATCAACCTCAACGGCATGTTCCGCTCCTGTCAGGCCGCTGGCCGCATCATGCTTGAACAGAAAAAGGGTGTGATCGTCGCCATCGGCTCCATGTCCGGCCTGATCGTCAACCGCCCGCAGCAGCAGGCTGCTTACAACGCATCCAAGGCAGGTGTTCACCAGTATATCCGCTCGCTGGCCGCCGAATGGGCGCCCAACGGCATCCGGGCCAATGCCGTTGCCCCCACCTATATTGAAACCACCCTCACGCGCTTCGGTATGGAAAAGCCTGAACTTTACGACGCCTGGATTGCCGGAACGCCGATGGGGCGCGTGGGCCAGCCCGACGAGGTCGCCTCGGTTGTACAATTCCTCGCCTCGGACGCCGCAAGCCTCATGACGGGCGCAATCGTGAACGTGGATGCAGGATTTACTGTCTGGTGAATCCTCTGGCCCGGGCAGCAGGAAACTGCCCGGATTTTCCTTCCGTGCAAGGGCCGTAACACTTCGTTTCCATGATAAAATCTTTCAGAGCCTTATTTTAAATCCTTCTACTTGCAACTGACTCGCAATAGCGATACCAGCCTCTGATCACGCAGCAGCATGAACAGTCATTTGAGGTCGGGTATGCACCGCAACAGGATTTTTTACGCGATACCCCTCTCCCTCGTCATGAGTGGAGAAGTCTTCGCAGCCGACCAGAATGTCACGCCTGAACAGTCCCAGCGTTCCGGAACGAAAAAAACCGATACCGCCGGAACACAAGCCAAAACGGTTGAAACGCTCAAGGTCCGCGCCCGTCGCGCCTCGACGATCGCCTCCTCCGCAACCAAGTCGGACACACCGCTCGTCGAAACCGCCCAGTCGGTCACGGTTATCACCCGCAACGAAATGGATATCCGTAACGTCCTGAACCTCAATCAGGCCGTCCGTTATACCGCGGGCATTACGGCGGATCTCCGCGGCGGCGGCGTCGGAACGCGCTACGACCAGTTCGCCCTGCGCGGATTTTCGGCCCCGACATTCCTTGATGGCCTGAAACTTCAGGACAGCCCGACCGGCTACGCCACCGCCCAGACCGACACGTCACGTCTGGATCGTATCGAAATCCTCAAAGGCCCGGCCTCTGCCCTGTACGGCCAGTCCAGTCCCGGTGGTCTCGTCGCACTCTCCAGCAAACTGCCCACGGACCAGCGCTCCTATGGCAGCGTCAACGCAACCGGCGGTATGTTTGATCTGTATCGCGTTGATGCCGATGTCGGCGGTTTCGTAACGAAAAACGGTTTCGTCCGCTACCGCCTCGACGGCACCATCAACGGCCAGCACAGCCAGCTTGCCCGGACCGGCAGCCGGCGCTTCTCGATCAGCCCGTCCTTTACCTTTGGCGGCGATGGCCCGACCACGCTGACGATCCTCGGCAATTATCAGTACGACCCTGAAAACGGCACCTATGGCGGCGTTCCGCTGGTCGGCTCGCTTAAACGCGCACCGTTCGGCTATCTGCCGCGCAATTTCTATGACGGCGATACATCGTTCGAGAAATACAATCGCCGCCACGGCGCCATCACCTATATCTTCAATCATCGCTTTAACGACGACTGGAGTTTCGGCACCCGCGGTCGTTACGATGATATCAAAACCCAGTATCGCAGCGTTTATGATAGCGGCTATTACGTTACGGGGCAGGACGACACGCTGGCCCGCTCAGCCATTGCCACAAACGAACACACACACACAATCTGACCTTTGACAGCGCGTTCAAAGGCAAGGTCCGGACCGGGCCGTTGCGCCACACGATGATGTTCGGCTTCGACTATATGCAGCAGAGCGCTTCCGAAGTCGGCTTCTATGGCGATGCTCCGTCCATGAATGTTTTCCATCCGAACTATCAGGTGGCCATCGCTCCCCTGAGCCCCTGGGTGAACTACAACACGGATTCCCATCAGGCAGGTATCTATGGTCAGGATGGAATCCACTGGAAACGCCTGATCCTGACCGGGAGCCTGCGTAACGACTGGTACCGTTCCCACCAGACCGACAACATGTCCCACACCACCACCAATCAGAGCCCCAGCCAGATCACATGGCGCGCTTCTGGCCTGTATCACTTCGATTTCGGCCTCTCGCCTTACATCAGCTACTCGACATCCTTTCAGCCCCAGTCCGGGAATGTATCAACGGATGGTGGAAAGACCGTACATCAGGCCAGTCCGTCTGTCGGTAAACAGCTTGAAGGCGGCCTGAAATACCAGCTTCCGGGCACGTCACTGCTTCTTACCGCCGCAGGTTTCCATATTGAACAGACAAATGTTCTCGTCGGGATCGGCAGCACGGGCTACAGCGCTCAAAGTGGACTGGTCCATTCGGATGGTTTCGAGTTCGAAGCTCATGCCGAACCGTTCCACAACCTCGTGCTGACCGCGCCTGTCAGCATCCAGAAAGTCCACGATGACTCAACCGGAAAGCCCCTGATCCAGTCCGGAAAAGGTAATGCCCCGTTGTTCGCTTTTTACACGATGCCTTCTGGTCCGGCGAAGGGTCTCGGCTTCGGTGGCGGCATGCGCTATTCCAACAAATCCTATGGCGGCGAAGCATCTTACGGGAGTGTCTGGGTGCCACAATATGCGGTATTCGATGCGTCAGTGCGCTATGACCTCTCCAACCTGTCGCACAGCCTTCATGGCTGGAATGTCGACGCGAGCGTTCGCAACCTCTTTGACAAGAACTTCATCGCCAACTGCCTGAGCTATGCCTCTTACGGTCAGGAATTCTGCTACTACGGAGAGCGCCGCAACGCGCAGGCCAATATTGGCTTTAGCTGGTAAAGCGCTGAGCGGGCACACCCGGCGCTACGACACGATCCTGCGTTTTGTCGTAGCGCTTCCGGGCGGATACATCATATCCGCGCTGGGCGGCGTGTGCCTCGCATTCGGGCTGCCGCTTTCCAAAGCCGATAACGCCATGGCCGGGATCCTGCTTGGCCTGTTGTTATGGCCAGTCGTCTTCGTCGCGTCCTTCGGGGTCGCAAACATCAGACGACTGGCAGCAATCGCAGGTGTTCTAACCTTCGTTTTGGCCGCTTTCGTCTTCAGCCGCGGTTGGTATCCATGAAAAACACCTTCCGTGCCTCCATGGCCCTCGTCCATACCACACTGGGCCTTATAACCGGGTGGGTTCTGTTCGCCATTGCCCTGTCCGGTGCCCTGAGCGTGTTCCGACAGGATATCAATCTCTGGGCCAGACCGGAGCTACCGGTTGCTGCCCCTGATCCGATGATGGTCAACGCCCATGCGCTGGACTGGCTAAGCCATAACGCCCCTGCCGCCAGCGCTTGGTATGTTGCCAGCGCGACTTCGGTTCAGCCTTTTGCAACGGCCTTATGGCAGGATGCGAAAGGAAACTACATTCAGCGCGTCCTTGATCCTATTACCGGCAGCCCGGACGGCATCCGGGATACACTCGGCGGAGAATTCTTCTACCGCTTCCATTTCGAGCTTCAGCTTCCCTATCCTCTGGGCCGACTGATCGCTGCAATCGCGGCCCTTGCACTTGTTGTCGGGCTGATGACCGGCGTCATCAGCCACCGACGCATTTTCGCAGATTTCTTCACTTTCCGACCTTCACGCGGGCAGAGAAACTGGCTGGACATGCACAATTTGCTCGGTGTCGCAGCCCTACCCTTTCACCTGATGATTTCCTTCACCGGTGCCGTCACGCTCGGCACTCTGCTCCTCCCAAGGAGCACACAGGCGCTCTACCGCAACGATCTGACCGCTTCTTATACAGAGTTGAATCCGGCTCTTTATTCCCGTCCCGCTAATTCCCGTCCCGCTACGGGCCATCCCGCCCATCTCGCGCCCTTTCTGCCAATGCTACGCGAGGCCGAAAGCAAATTTGGTGGTGCCGGGCTGGAACAGATCTATGTGTTCAATCCGTCCGATCAGGCCTCTCTCGTCACTATGATTGCTGGCAACGATCACACCGTCAGCACGTCCTCACAGATCATCACATTCGATGGGCCTTCGGGGCGCGTTATCAAACAGCACATCGAACACCGCCCCGTTCTCAAAGCCTACACCTTCCTGTACGGGCTGCATGTCGCCCGCTTTGCCTCCAGCCTGATACGATGGCTCTACTTCCTGTGCGGCCTTGCGCTTGCAGCCCTGATCGGCAGCGGCATGCATCTCTGGACGATCAAACGCCTGCGTCGTCCCCATCACCGCGGACACCGAATCGTTGCCCGACTGAATGTGGGTGTGCTGGCCGGTACGCCGCTCGCTTTCGCATCCTTTTTCATCGCGAACCGCCTTATTGGCCCTACAACACCACACCGGTCCGGGTATGAAGTGACAACTCTCTTCGTCGTCTGGGGCCTTACACTGCTTTACGCATTGGCCCGCCGCCCGGAACGGACATGGCCAGAGCTTTTGGGTGGCAGCGCTGTTGCGTGCCTTCTGGTCTCACTGCTTAGCCTGCCCTGGCACACATCTGTTCTGGCTGGCGTCAGTGTAACAGCCGCGCTCCTGTCCGCGTCATTCGCTTTCGCAGCCTTTCGCACGCTGCAAAAAACGGTCCTCCCGGCATGAACGAGATCATGTCGCTGCTCCTCGGACAGGGCGCAATGCTGGTGCTCGTTACGGCCTCAGTGCGCGGAAATCGTATCTTGTGTCGCAACAGCCTGACAGACCTTCAACGGAATATTCTGAAATCCTGCGCCGCTGCCGGTCTGACCGCCAGCCTCGTTCTTCAGGCCACGTCCAGCGATTTCATCATTCTGAATATTATTGAATGGATCCTCCTCGCAGCGCCGGAAATCATGGTCGCAACGCTGCTCTGCTCCTGGCGAGAACAGCGCTCGCGACCATGACGCTCGAACACGCTTAGGCGGAAAACGCCGCAGCAGGGTCCGTGATCGTGGGCTGTCCGGTTTCCATCCGACCGCCCAGAATATGCCTAAAATCCGGATCATCCGGAGAGGTCAGCGTCACATCATACCAGTGATGCGTGGCTGACAGATCCAGCCTGATGTCCTTGTGCCCCCCGGATTTCAGAATAACCTTTTGCAACGGTGCAGCATCTCCCGCCCGATACTGGATCGTCACCGGAACCTTGCTACCATTACTGAGCGAGAGAAGAAGTGCAGGTCCCTTTCCCTTTACCCCGCTTTCATAGCGACAGGCCGAGCGCAGCAGAACACGATCCACATGCCCCCGATAGGCCCAATAAAAGCCATTGGGCGCATGAACCGCCACATCATACAGCCCGTCTGCGGCGGGAAGTGTCACGTCCATGTCGTCACCGGCCGCAACAGCATAGGTTCCCACCTGCATGTCCCGACCATCATTGCGATAATCATAGACATTGAACGGCGCCCCCGCTGAGCGTTCCCCACGAACGCCTCGGCCTGCGCGGAGCTTCAGGCCGACACGCCTCTCTCCTGCAACCACGCCGCCGTCGCAATAAAGTTCATACGGTAGCGCGCAGGCTGGACGTGTTCCTGCTTCCTGCCGGACAGTTTCCCGTAACAGATCCGGCTGTGTTCTCAGCGTTGCTATCTCGGAAGCAGACAGAGAGCGAAAGCCACCTGGCAAAGGACGGTTTTTCGCGTCTTCAATCGCTCGCAGATGTGTGTTCCGATCCAGATAATTCAGGGATGGTGCATCCGCTTCGGACGACTGAAAGCAGGATGTCAGATCGCCGCAGATCGCACGACGCCAGGGAGAAATATTCGTTTCCCGAACAGGCTTTCCGAATTTCCGTTCAACAAAATGTTCGAGAAACTGCAATGTCGAGCTGTGGTCAAAAAGCTCCGAATTAACGCGACCACCACGGCTCCAGGGCGAAGCAACGACCATCGGCACCCGGAACCCAAGTCCAATCGGGCCACTACGGGCCAGCCGCTCGGGAACGCCAAGACGCATTTCATCATCCGCGGTCGTATATTCCAGTCCGTCCGGCCCAATCGCTCCGGAAGAGCGTCCCGTTTCCGGGCGCTGGGGATCGGGAGCAGCGTAAGAGCAGCAGTGGTCGAAATACCCGTCATTTTCATCATAGGTCAGAATGAAAATGGTCTTTTTCCAGACATCGGGATTTTCGGTCAGAATGTTCATGACCTCCGACACATACCAGGCCCCGTACCAGGCCGATGTCGGATGGTCCGAGAAATGCTCCGGTGCCGCGAGCCACGAAATGACGGGAAGATTGCCTGTCCGCGTATCTGTGCGGAACTGATGCAACACATCGCCCTTTGGCGCCTTCATCCCCTTTGAATCGGGATCATCCGCAAAAGCCAGAGTCTCCAAGGAGTGATAGTTCGGATCAGCCTTGTTCGTCACAAACGCCTTGGTGAAAAGCGCGCGCTCCGCAGGTGTCAGAGCCTCATATCCCTTAGCGGATTTCTGACGCCGACGCAGAACTTCCATCAGCGCCTTAGCTTCGACAAGCTGCTCGCCACGCTCACCCGACACCAGCATCTCGAGTTTTTCAAGCCGATTGATATGGTCGGAACATTCCTGAATCCGCTCGTCAATCCAGTCTCCAAATCCCGCATTGGAGCTGACATTGAAGTTGTCGAAGCACTCCAGAACATTACATCCGAAATTTGACAGCCAGGAGCGCTCTGCCGCTGACATCCCTCCCGTCTGACTGAGCTCGTTCTGATAGAACTTCCAGGAAACCCCAATCTTTTCCAGACGCTCCGGAAAAGTCGTCCAGGTCATGCCGCCTTCAAGGATTTCCGGGTTCCGCATATACACGTTGGAGTTCGTAGTCTGCTGGTCACGCACGGTTCCCGTCCAGAAGATCAGACGATTGGGGGTCGTGCTCGTCATCGCCCCACAGTAATTCTGATCACACACTGTAAAAGCATCGGCCAACGCATAATAAAACGGCAGATCCTCACGGGTATAGTAACCCATCGTCAGAGGATATTGTTTGTAGTCTCTTTTGTAGGGACATTTGGCATCAATCCAGTCATCATGATGTCCCCCATTCCAAGCATCGACCTGACTGTCCCGGGAATGCGGGATTGAGCCCATCCATGTAACTTTGGTGTCATGAATATTGAGACGCCAGGGCGCATAAGTCTCACCACCCTTTCCCGACTGCAAGAAAACGGAATTGCCGTTTTTCTGCCGTATAGGCCGCCTGTCATTGAACCCGCGAACCCCAGCGAGCGTGCCAAACATATGATCGAAAGACCGGTTTTCCTGCATGAGGATCACCACATGCTCGGCATTCAGATATGTCGTTCCCGGATCAGGCGCGATGGCGTAAGCACGGCGGATGGCGGCCGGCAGCCCTTCTGTCGCTGCGGCCGCCCCACCGAACAGGGCATATTTGAGAAAGGTTCTGCGAGAGGACATATAGATCTTTGCCTGAAACCAGAAGGCGTTTGCGCGCCATAAATAAGGTATATCAGGCCAGTCCTAAACATTTCGCAGAACCAGTTCACCCCCTGCTTTTATAATTTAATAAAGGTTTCACCACCCGGCGGTGTTGTGAAGATCAGTTGCCAAGTGAGCGATCAACAGAGCGCCCTGCCCGCTCGATCGGTCCCTTGGGCGGATCAACGGTATCACGTACCTTCTCTCCAAACGTCCGATGATGTTCGCAGGCCGTCAGCGTGACGCAGGAGACTGAAAGAGCCAGAAGAAGCAGGATGGATTTTCGCATGTGAGCGTCCCTTCGGAAATACGTTTCGGCATAGAAAACGTCGAAGCTCTCGCATGGTTTCTTTCGGATATCCGAAACGATTTCTTATTCAGCATTCAATTTTATTTAATATATTCCACCCTTAACCAGTAAATAAAAACAAAATCCTTACAAAATAAAATTCAAAATCAATAACAGTCATGAAGAATTTTGATTTACCCAGACTGTCGCAAAACAGTCATGTTTCAATGGTCGCATCTTCATAGAGCGTGCAATAGATTGCAAAAAGGTAAACAACCCATGGATTGGTGATGTCTGAAACGACGATAGGTTCCCGCGCGGAAATCCAGT